>ENA-OROP01000880-OROP01000880.1-human-gut-metagenome-genome-assembly--contig:-NODE-880-length-31278-cov-5.098293_pt1 | contig 31278 bp, 35 predicted proteins | sample MGYA00242132_ERZ509056 | MGnify/ENA primary metagenome ERZ509056 (study PRJEB26280, sample SAMEA2338768) | human gut metagenome | biome: human gut; feature: human-associated habitat; material: faeces...
GTCGAAGGCGCTCTTCGCGGCCTGCAAGTTCGACTTCGCCGTGCCGCCCAGCAGCGGGTTGCCGTATATCTCCGCATAGGCGGCATCCGCAGCCTTCCGGGTTTCGTTCACCGAGTTCGTGTATTTCCCGATGGCGGCCGCCTCGGCGCGGTCCACGATGCCGTCGGCGAATGCCTCGTCGGTGAAGTTCTTGAGCGAATCGACCCCTGCGGCGGCATTGTCCGCGGCCTGCTGTGCGGCGTCTATGGCTTCTTCCTGATCGGCGATCGAAGGCGTCCAGGCCGTCACCTTGTTTCCTGTTTCGACCTTCGCCATTCTGAATGCGGCGACAGTTCCTTCTTCCGACGGACGGATATAGAAAATGAATGCTGCGTCATTCCTGATAGACTTCTGTATGGCCTGCACACGTATCCATCTGTTCGTTTCTTCGGCCGGGAGATCGTACTGGTATTTGTCGGATTGTTCGACGCCGAATATCACCGAACAGGGCTTATTGACATGGATATATACGGAAGCCGCATAATATCCGTCTTTTTCGATAATGCCCGAAGAATTATGAAAGACGCCCGATACATATCCGACGGCCTTGTTTTTAACGACGAGACAGTCGTATCCGTCGAATTTCTCATTGACGATCGTCGCCCCGGAATCGACGCTGTATTTGATCCACCAGCTTCCGATGGTTATCGACCGGGAATCATTCAGGAGATTCACTCCGCCGATCTGTATGCCGGCGACCTCCTTCTTCGCCTCCTCGGCCTCCTTCCGGGCGTCGTCGATCTGCTGTTGCTGGGCCTTGAACTCGGAGAGGTTCCCCAGCCCGGACGAATCGGCCCCGAACGTGACGTCAGCCTTGATCCGCAGCCTGCGGCGCTCCTCGCCCTCCTTCTTCTGGTAGGTGATCCAGGAGGCATTCGGGTCGGCGAGGTCGCGGTCGCCGAAGAACATGTCTCCGTAGGCATACATGTACGCTTCGCCCGTCTGGGGATTCACACCCATGCCGACGTAGTTCTTCTCCGAAAGCGAATAGGCGTCGATACGGGCATACACCTCGACCGATCCGCCGTCGAGCGGGTCGATGACGATGGCCGACTGACGCGTTATGTCGCTGCGGTTGCCGAACTGCGCGATCTCGTCGCCCTCCTCGGGAGAGGCGGATCCGTCCGCGTCGCTCTTCGACAGCTCGACGTAATCCTCCCCGACGGCCGTGACGAGCCGCCAGTAGTATTTTATGATCGCGTGCTGCGTGGGATCGTATCGCTGACACCGCACCTGGTCGCCGGCCGTGAGGCCGCTGTAGCGCCGCCCCTCCTTGTTGTCGTAGTAGCAGCGGAATGCCGTTTCCAGCTCCTCGACGCGCGTGATCTCACAGCCGCCGTTGGAGAAGACCGTGGCGCCGACGCGGAACGTCACCTGATTGATGACCGCCTCGTTGAAGATGGCTTCCTTACGGATTTTCAGGATGTCCGCCTCCAGTACGGCGTTGCCGTTTTTGTCGCGGTAGGCGCCGAATCCCGACCCGGAGAAATCCCCCTGGCGGAAGTCTTTGGAGACAACCGAACCGCCTATCGTGATGTCTTTGTCGAAAATTACATCAGCTTCAACCGTTCCTCCACGTCGTTTATTAAGGAATTCCCGCTCGCTTTTACGCGATGAATAAAGGGTCGTATCGCTTGCCGGGGTCTCTTCCCAAGAGCGAATGATATCCGGAAACTCCGACGACACCTGTTTCGTCAACCGCTCAACCGAGGCGATGTTGCTCTCGATACGGCTGATGCGGCCGGTTGAGAGTACGTCGCTCATCTTGAGTGTCATGCTCCCAGGCCGGACAACCGAGCGTGAGATCGACACGATGCGGGTCTCGCGGAATCCCGTATCGGGAAATGCTTCGGCTGATTCCAGTCGGATCCGTTGCCCGGGCTGCAGGTCGAGAGCCCGGCGTTCGATGACCGTGAAGTCGGTCGATGCTTGCCAGACGGAGACATCCTTGCGATTGTCGGCCATGAACCGGTCCACAGCCTCCTTGTACTCCTGCTCGGCGGCCGGGTAATAGCTTTCGGGCATCCGGATGTTCCAGAGGATGTACTCGTCGCCCGGTGCCGGGATCAACGGCTCGGACGGCAGTTGCAGATCGTCGTCATAGGGCCACTGTGTGATGATCTCGAACTCCTTTTTCTCCGTGTCGTAGTTCACCTCGAACTCGCGGCCGCGCAACTCGCCCGACTGGAAAGTCACCCGCTTGACCAGCCCGCCGATCTCGTATTGATTCGGATCGAACGGGATGTCGGGGTCGGTGAAATACCAGATCGTAAAGGGATCGCCGTCATCGCCCATCGCCTCTTCATGGCGTACCGTGCCGACCTGTCCGACGCGCCGGGGGAAGATATCCTCGAAAGCTGCCTGCTCGTAGTGCTCGATGATGCCGAGCCTGGTGTCCTGCTCGACATATTTCACCCCGCCGGGCAACTGCAGGCGGGCATGGCCGTAATAGTCGGGATCGATATTGCGCGAGGAACCCACCGGGAAGAGCCGCGTGAAGAACTTCACACCGTCGGCCGTAGTGCGCGAAATGCCGCCTATCAGTCCGTTACCGTACGACAGCGGGATGGGCTCGCCGAACTCGCAGCGCGAGATATTGAGGGTCATGCCGTCGAACCACCACTCCGTCCCGGCCGCCTCGGATAGTTCGGAAAGGGCATCGGAGGCATATTTGCCCGTGTACTCGATGTCGATGTACTCCGAAACAACCACCTCGCCGACCTTCCATTCGGTCGTCCCCATCTTTCGATTCAGGTTCGCCACGATCAGCGCCGCGTGCTCACGGGCTGGTGCCGTGAGGGTCAGCACCGGGTTGTCGTCGTCCGACGGATTGACCATCAACGTCTGGGCAGCCAGCCCCTCGACACCCTGCAGATTGACCGAATAGGCCCACTCCTTGCGGGCATTCATCTTCGGGACATAACGTTCGGTTACCCAGTAGTGCCGTCCCTGGAACTCCGCATAGTCGTAGACTTCGAGCGGTATGCACGCAAAGCCGGTGAAGGAGAGCGCCAGGGTGCTCTCTTCCTGAATGCCGAGTGACTCGGCATTGCTGATCTCGGGGGCGACGGTCAACTTGTGCTGTCCGTCTTTCGAATAGATCTCGAGTTTCATTCGAAAGGTGTTTGAACGTTATTCATCGGTTTGTGCGGCAAGTTCGAAGGTCGGCTGCGGTTCATGGAACTTCACCGAAAATAAGGCTGCCACTTCACCTCGGCCAAAGGGCACGAGCTGTGAATAGCCGGGCGAGGAGACCAGGTAGACCCGAAACTGCAGCCCGACATCTGTCAGGCGGAGTGTCAGCCACCCGTCGTCGCCCTCCTTCAGAAACCGCATGAAGGCGAAGTAACGGGTGAGGAACGCCCGGGCGTCGGGGGCCGCGATGGCGAACTGCAGCGTAATGTTGCGTGCCTCATATGCCTGGAATACCATGTCGGGTGTCCGTTCCCCGTCCTCATCCTGGAGCGATACCTTCGGCTGTTCCTTGAGGTCGGGGAACTGAAGCAGCGAGTCGTAGTTGACATTGCCGTCCTCCTTTTCCTCCGCAAGGAAAGCTCCATACTGCGTATATATGTCTGTCCCGTTGATCAGGAACAGCCCTGCAAGCACCTCTTCCATATCATTTCACTTTTATGCCCTCACGGTCGAACTTCGCGAGCATCTCATACATCAGCGGCAGCGTATCGGTATTGATTCTTATCCTGTTCAGCGCTTCGAGCCATCTGCCGAGTACCGGGACGATCCCCTCCTCGACGGCCTTATCCACATTCGCCTCATGTATCTGTATCGATGTAACAAGGCCCTCGACGCGCGAGAAGGCCTCCTGCGTTACGGTATTTACCGCTCCGGCCTTGCCGCTCTGGGTTGTTCCCTGTATGTCGTCGATGGAGAGTCCGGTCTCGGCCGCGAGACGGCGGAACTCGGCCCATAACCTGTTGAAGTCATCCTGCTGCCCCATGGCATCGGAGACCAGCTGCTGCATGACTTCCGACCATTTTGCGAATCGCTCCTCATCCGACAGGCCGTTCTCCCGGTTGATCTCGTCGAAACGCCGCTGAGCATCCTCGAAAGCCTGCCCGACGGTGTTCGAATAGATCATGTCCTTGGCCAGCTTCCGCATGGCCTGTCCTACGCTTTCCACGAACGAGTCGGCCGCATCCGTCCCGTTCTCGAACGCATCGACCAGAGCATCGGTCAGCGTATTCCCCAAGTCGCCGAATATGTCCTGCAGATAATCGTTTACCGCACCGATGGCCTCCTCGTAAGTCTCCCAGTCGTCGACCAAAGATTGCAATAGCTCCCGGTTTGCATCCGACAGATGCTTGAAGGTATTTCCGCCGTTCTCGACGAACTCCTTGAGCGCCTCCATATTGAGCTCCCCGTCGTCGAACAACTCCGGAACAAGGCTTCCCAGCGACTTGTATTTGGCCGAACGAAACCAGGTCGAGTGGCGGGTCTGCACCTGCATGTTGTAGACCGAGTCGGCAACCGTTTCCCAAGTCTTGGCCACCTTATCGAGGTTAGCCAAACCCGTGGAGCCTTTGCTGAACGGCTCGAAGACCTCTTTGCCGCGGGTCATGATCTGCTCCTGCGTTTCGCTTAACCCGTCCAAGGCAGTCCGCACGACCTCAACATTCTGCCTGTAACGATCGTAGAACCGATCTCCGAAGATCGAGTCGTAGGTGTCCGAATTGATCTTCGATCGCTCCTTCATGATGCGCAGCTCCTCGTTGAACTCCCGGGCCAGGCGCAGATTCCGCTCCATGGTGCTCTCCTGGTCGCTGAACAACCCGACAACAGCCGTAATGACCTGCACGGCAGCTGCAATGATTGTCAGCACCACCGAGGCCTTTTCGATTTTCGTAAGTTCATTCCCGGCGCTCGTCGCCATGAACTTGATTCCTCCGATCATTGTCACAATCGAGGTTGACACTTGTCCGGCCAGTTGGAGGATCTCTCCGCCCGTGCCTTCCACTTGGTTGCCGATTTGCTTAAACTCATTGCTCGCGTCGCGTAGTACCTCCTGAAGATCCTGCCACTTCTTGATCGACTGGTCGTCGGGAGAAAGCGGATCTTTATTTCCGTATTTCTCCAGTTTGGATTTCAACTCCACCACCTTGGCCCGGGCGACAGCTACGGCATTGCTATCGGACGCGGGATCGCTTTCCAGAGACTCCAGTTCCGCTTGGGCTTCGACCAGCAACGTCTTCAACTTCTCGACCGAGGCTGAAACGATACGATTCGCCCATGCCTCGAACTGCGGGAATTGCGAGGCGAACTTCACGTCGAACTCATCGAGTGCCTTGTCTCGGGCCTGTGTAGCACTTTTAATTGCTTCTGAGGTTACAGCATCGAAACCAGTTCCCTCTTCCTTTTTTTGTTTGAGGTCGTAGAATGCTTCCTGTAATTGATGAAGTTTTTCACCGGCTGATCCATCGGGATCTACATCTACAGCAATAACAATCCCCATCGTGTCAGCTTTCAAAATGTCTTCGGCGCCATTCAGCGTATTGTCAATGTATGAAGTCAGTTCATCTTCCGATAGAACGTCCCCATTCGGCAAGATCGGAGTCACAAGAATCTCCCGTTGTTTTCCGGAGGAATCCTCAATACCGAACTGGGAACTAAAAACAGTGGCGATACCCTCTCCAGCATCCTTCCATCCCTTTTCTACCAACCTCGCAGCATCAATTATCGGCCGGGATAATAAGTTCACATTCCCCGAGAAATAGTCAGTCATTTGTTCTCTCAGCACCTCCAGACGCGAAGACACCATCGAGTCTTTCAAACGCCGAATATCATTATTGTATTTCTCGGCCAGGCGCAGACGGCCTTGCTGGTAGGTTTCATATTTCTGGAGCAGTCTCTCGTAGGTCGCCTCCTCCTTCTTGTCTACCTCTGCCAGCTGCTTGTCCCGGAGTTGTGCTGCGGAGGCTGTGGCTGCGGCCGAAAACGCCATCGTCTGTTTCTCTGCTCCCGGATCTACGTCGGCACCCGATGCCCGCAGTTTCTTGATAAGCGTGAGCATCTTACGTTCCTCCTCTTCGTACAGCTGTCGTTTCTTTTCGTATTCAAGCCGGATCTGCGCCCGTTCCTTGTCGGCCCCCTCCTGCATCGCCGCAACCGACTGTTCGCTGAGCTCCTGCTGCTGCCTCAATATGGCAGCCTGGTATTGCTCGACAAGTTGGTCTACGGAATCCGCATCCCCGGGCTGTTTCTTCCCACTGCCTGACGAGCCGGTCGGGCTGTCTTTCAACTGGGCCTTCTCCGCTATGGTTGCCAGCTTGGTCCGCTGCTCGGCTATGAACTGCAGGAACGCACCGAGGTTGCCGTCAAAACGCTCCTTGATCTCGTCAATGATCTCCTCACCTCCATCATACTTCTTGACCTCCTCGAAGATCCGCTTCTGCAGCTCCTCCATCTCTCTGCGGGCGTTCAGCAACAGCGTCTCCGCCCAGGTCAGATTCCGATAAGGCTCCGAGGCATTTCCCCGCTGCGCCCAGGGAGTCGTCTCATAGATCTTGCGTTTGGCTGCAACATCTTCCTGGGCTTTGAGGTATTTGTCGTAGGCCTTTTTGTATTGATCGATGTTTGCCGTCGTATCGAACATCTGTCCCTGCTGCTCCAAGTCGACCATACCCTTGAATGCCGCCTGGGCTTTGGCGTATTCATAGATATTTGCAACGAGAGACTTGTAGGCATCGCCGGCTTTCCCGACCATGATCTGCTCGTCCGAAAGATTCTTGAAATAATCGGGATATTCGTCCTTGAGCCTTTTCGTCGCTTCGAGCCGTTCATTCATGGCCCGGGCATTGTCCGTCGCCGCCCGATACAACAGATTCAGCTTGACGACCTCGCTTTGGGCATTCCTGCGGCCTTCGAGCATCGTCGCATGAAATGCTTCGGCCGAGCGTGCCGCCGCATCGAAGGCGCTCTTTCCCCGGAACAGGCTCGACACGAAGTTCCCGATCTGCTTGCCGTAGACGACGGCCAGGGTAATACCCACGGCCAGCAGGGTCTGGAAGGATCCGATCGACGAGATCACCTGCTTCCATACGGGTGTGGCCTTCTGACCGCTCGCCGTGAGCAGGTCATACTCCTTGCGGGCCCGGGCCAACTCGTCGGTAAAGATCGGCAGGTTGTTCGAGATGGCCATGAAGAACATCTGCGGGCCCATGACCAGCGACGGCAGTTCCCGGGCCATCTGCTGGATCGACACGTTCAACCCGTTGTAGGTGCGCTGAACGGCCGAAGCATTCACGGGCATCAGGTCGGTCTTCTTCGCTGTGGCCTGCAACTCCCGAAGCTGCCGCTGCAACGTCTCGATCTGCCGGATGTCCTCCGTCTGATCCACCTTCGGAGTCGTAGCCATGACCTTGTGCAGCCGCGCGATCTCCGCTTCGAGCGCCTGGATACGCTTCTGCGCGGCCGCAGCATCCTTCTCCACGCCGTCAATCCCGCCGGAGACTCCGGTGAGTCCCTGGCGGGTATTGTTCTTCACGAGAAATTCGATCTCGACGGGTTTCATAACTTCAACTTCGATTGAAAGATCTGTTCGGTTGTCATCCCTCCGGCCTGCTTGTCGTCGGAGAGTTCGTAGTGCGGCGCATCGGCCAGCATCAGAGTGAGTGTCTGGAAGTTCACCCGCCACAGGATGTAATGCACGGACCATCCTGTTGCCGAAGCGATCTGCCAGATGATTCCGAACGGGCTATGGGAGCCTTCCTGAACGGCTCTTAACTCCCGCTTATCGGACTTTTTTGGCTCGCGGCGGGCCGAAACGGATTGATTGTTTCGGCCGAGGCGATAATATCTGTAAAATCCCGGGTGCTGCGCAGCTTCTTGAACCAGCGTTGCGCCTCGACCAGATATTCGGGAGGCACTTTCCATCGGATCAGCCAGGCTACGACCGGAGCGAGGATCAGCCCCGAGAGATAGCTCCTGCAGACGGCGAAGGCCACCATCATCGAGAGCTCGCGGAGGTGTTCGACAAAGAAGGCTCGCTCCTGATCATCGGTGAACCGTTCCACCTGCTGGGAGGTGATGCCGAGCTTCAGGAACTGGCGTGCGATACGCATCTGCGACCCCAGGCAGGGCCGGCGCATGACCACCCTCCATGTCCACCCCTTGCCCCAAGGCATCCGGATACGGAAAAGAGGCAGCGAAATCCCCACATCGAGCAGGGCTTCCGCCGCCTCCAGTTCGACATTGCGTTTCATGGCCTAAGCGTTGGGCTGCGAGAGCGACACGGTAGCCTTCGTTTCGGGATCAGCCTCCAGAATGAACTCCAGACTTCCGGAACGGGAAGATTCCCCGCCGTTGGTCTCGGCGATCACCGTGACACGCCCGTTGACAATCTCTACCGAGAATCCTTCGGGAACGGCTCCCACGGAGAACGGTCCGGATGCCTCGATGTCGACGGTCTTGCTCCCGCCGGCCTGTTCGAAAGTGAGCGATGTCGGTTCGGCCTCGATGAACGGCTCCGTAGGCAGAATTGAACCGGGAGAAGATCCGTCCTTCGGCGCCAGGACTTTCAGTCCGAATTCGATGCCCAGCACGTTTTCACCGCCCAATCCGCCGCGGATCTTCGAAGCGCGCAGCGATACACGCTTGAGTTTTACGGTTTTGCCCGTGCCGACCAGAATACGTACGTCACCCTCGACACGCATCGAATTGGCGGGCATCTGCCACTCCTCACCGACGACCTTTCCGCCCATCAGATCCACGCAGTTCTGGGGGATCATCTCGATCATCTTTCCGGTGATTTCGTTCGTCGCGGCACGCGTTTCGATGTCCAGGACAGGATTGGTACGGATCTGCGCGGCCCACAGCTCGACAGTCTGGGCATCCTCGCCACTCCAGTCGAGGCCTTCTTCGGAAATGTTGCCGATACGCTTGCCATTGAAATAGACGGCGTCGAGCAGCATCAGGTAGCCATCGTTACGTTGAATTACAGATCGTTTAGACATAATCAGAATATTTTAAAAAGTTTTTCGAATAGGTTTGTTGTGCGGGCCCACCATCCACCCAGGCAGCCTGCCGCGAGTCCGAATGCGAACCACCAACCCTGGTGCGAAGACGTACGGGTCCGCTCTTCCGAGGTGCGTGTATGGTCCGAAAAAGCGATCTCGGCGAGCAAGTGGTAGGCTTGTCGAGCCTCCGAAAGCCGTCTTTCGAGGGAGTCGATCCGTTCGGACTGCCGTGCAGCCGTCGCTTTGAAATATTCCGTACGGCGGGACAGCGAATCACAACGGGCCAACAGACGGAGGGTATCTCCGTCACGGCGTGCTTCGAGAGTCAGCTGTCCGTCGCGTGCCGTGAACGATGCCCCGTCAGGAAGCCTACGGAGGTTCTCTTCCGTCAAGTTCACCCGGGCCGTCCGCTGCGGCACCGGTTCCGTCCGTACCGAGCGTAGAATCGAGTACTCTGTCTGCTGCAGGGTCGTCGCCGTTTGTGTCGTCTGCATGTCGGCAATTCGCTCTGCGACGTGTATGCTCCGTGCGGAGTCTGTTCGAAACTCCGTCCTGCCGCGGATCGTTTGTTTCGTCGGAGCGCACGCCGCCAGCAGAAGCGCGGCGAGCGGCAGAAGTCGTCTTGTCTTCATAACCGGTCTTTTTCCCGATGGCTTTCCGGAGGCGTTCGACCTCCTTGGTCAATCGGTCGATGCGCACGAGCATCTCTTCCTGGTTGGCCTTGAGGTCGACGTTCTCCCTACGCAGCAGGACGTTCTCCTTGAGAATCTCCTTGTTTTCGTTCGACAGCAGGTTGATCGAATCCTGCAGTTCCCGGAGGAAGTCGTTGTTCCGTTTGCGGCGGGAAAAGATCCAGGTGAAGACGCTGCCGAGGAATCCGCCCGGAAGGGCAAATGCCAGTATTTGCATCCAGAAGTTATCCATCGTTGAATCGTTGAAAAGGTCTTTACACTCGTTCGAGCGTGCGGGCAATCGACGAGATCAGATCGGCATACTCGGCCGGGTCGGCTGTGCAGTAGCCGGCCTTGGCGATCTCGTAGGCGAAACGCGCCACATCGTTCTTATAATCCATCGCCGGCAGATAGCGGCGGGACGAGAGGATCGCGGCATGGTCGCGAACGGCCTGCTCGAGGGTATCGTAGTCGCGGAAGTCACGGTCTACTTCGTAGCGGAAACGCCCGTCGCGCAGCGGCGTGATTGAATACACCTTTTTGAACCTGCCGCCCTGCCGATCGTCGGGGAAGTATTCGAATGTCCGTACGGTCTGCCGTCTACCCGTCCATTTGTCGCCGGCCGTGATACCGAAGAGGTTGTTGCCGATGGACGAGTCGCCCCATCCGCTCTCGAGCGCGGCCTGCGCCGCCACGAACAGGGGAGCCAGCCCCGTCTCGGCGCAGACTCGCTCGATAGCCGGATAGTAATGGCGTTTAAAATCCGCGGGTTTCATAACTATGCTGAATAGGCTACCTGTTTGACTTCGAGGTTCTTGGTCACCCCACCGAGTTTCACGGTTACCGATCCGGTGCGGGCTTCGCCTTCTTCTTCCTGTGCGGGAACGACGACCTTGAACTGTCCCTGCTCCTTGGTAGCCGTGATCCACGCCGCGGATGCCGTTACTGACCACTCCTCCGAGGATGCTTCGACTTTCACGGTCTGGGTACCCCCGTCTTTGGTGAATTCCGTGAGTGTCGTGGGCGTCAGCTTGACCGTCCGCGTGTCGAGCAGGACGGCGAGCTGTCCCCACACGATGTTGGTGTCGATCTTCATCAGCATCTTGAAGAAGAACCGTTCTCCAGCGTTGGTCACACGGTCGACCTTGATGGCCGTGGTATCGGACACCAGGTTGCAGGCGGCCCAGAGGTTCGAGTCAATGTCGAGGCTGGCGACTGTCGCCACGATCACTCCGTCGGGCCAGTTTGCCAACCCTTCGATGCGCTTGCCCTTGAACCGGGGCGCATTGACGGCCGTGGGGTCTTTGCCTTTCGACGAATCCGTGATTTCATCGTCGTAGGCATCGAGGTCGTTGGCCGACATCAGGAAGCAGAAGTTGGGGTTGTTGCGCATCGCCGCAGGAACCTTGGCCCATACGGCACGCAGGCGTCCGAGCTGCTTGGTCGACGTCGTGGTGGCCTTGATTGTCTCCGAGTCGGTGAAAATGCGCGTCAGAATGCCGTTGAAGAACTGGTCCTCGCCGTCGCCCTGCACGCCGTTGATGAAATGGTAGCCCAGTTCGTTCTTGGCGACCTTGGCGATTTCGAGCAGCATCTGCTCCTGGACGTTGGACGGGAGCTCTCCGAAAACCAGTTCACCGGTAGGCTGAAAGGGCTTCCAAAACTTTTCGAACGAGCGCGGATTGAACTCGGTGTAGGCCATTACGTCCTGCGGCTGCAACACGCGTTCGTCGATAGTGAATTGACCTTTCGAGTTCGCCTCCGTAGGCTGTTCGACGCGTTTCTGGAGGATCTTCGAGAGCTGCATGCGCGGGATCGAATATTTGTCGCTCACGTTCTGCTCCATATGGATGAGTCCGCGCTCGAACAGTTCGTTGCCCGTGGTCACCAGCGTCAGCAGGCGGTTCAGAAACTCACCGCCGTAGTTGGTTTGAATAGAGGGGTTCTGTGCCATAATCGTATGAATTTGATGTTTTGGGGAATCAGCGTCCGAGACGTTTGCGGACCTCTTCTTTGCGCTCCTCGAGGGGATCGGACTGCACCCCGTCGCCTTTGTCGAGTCGGTCGATGATGCGACGTTTGGGCTTCAGCGAGTCGAAGTACGCCCGGGCCGTCGCTTTGTTGGCCCGCAGCATCGCCAGCGCGTTATCCTTCTGATCCGCGGGGATGCGGCCGTCCTGAACATATTCATCGGCCATGTTGCGGATCTCTGCATCCTCGGCTTCCTGCTCCCTGCGGATGAACTCTTCGTTTTCGGCTTTCAACCGGTCGCGCTCTTCCTTCAGGGCGTCTCGCTCGGCGCGCAGAGTCTCCGCTGTGGCAGCTTGGTTCTCCAGTTCGGCCACTTTCTCAATGGCTGCTGCCTCGTCGGCGCAATCAATGAAGCGCGGACGGGCCTTGAGTTTGTTGAACATAGTCTTGTCTTTTGAAGTTTGTGTTTCGAGTGAATTGATATATCGCTGCGTATAGGCATCGCAGATCTGCCGGGGAGTTACTCCCGACGGTGTCATATCATCCGGAGCTTCAGTATCGAATACCTCGTCGACAAACCCCAGGCGCAAAGCCTCGGAAGCCGTCAGCCAATGGTCTTTTCCGTCGAAATAGGAGTTCCGGATCTGTTCGGTGCTCTGTCCGGTTCGCTGTGCGTAGATGTCGCACAGGATCGCTTCGAGTTGTTCCATCTCCGCTACGTGGTTCCGGATCTCTTCGACGGTTCCTTCAGCATATCCCCGAACCGAATGGATCATCAGACGGCCGTTCGAGGCGATCTTCACTCGACGTCCGCAGCCGGCAATCACAGAGGCAGCGCTGGCTGCCAAGCAGTCGATGTAAATAGTGATGTCCGCCCGCGAAGCGCGCAGGGCATTGAAGATCGCCAACGCAGCGTACACTTCGCCGCCGACGCTGTTGATACGCACGTCGATCCGGCGGCCTTCGCTCTCGGCTGTCATCAGCTTCTTGACGATGTCCTCGGGCTGTATGCTTCCCCAGTCCCCAATGTCGCCGTAGAGCATGATGCAACACTCGTTGGTGCCGTCGATGATGTCCACGATTCTGTGCTCCATGATACGTTAGATTTTGCCGCAAAATTGAGCGCTATTTCATCGCTTTGCAAACCGACAAAACATGATGAAACTTTATAAATCAATAATATGATTATAAAATTGGTTTGCTGTTCCAGCAATTTGAATCCCTCCTTTTTAGATGTCATTTTTGCATCAAAATCCGACGACAGATGAGTGCGATATCCCGACAACAGCAGAAAGAATTCGCTCGTACGCTTTACCTGCGTGAAAACCTCACGCAGGCCGAGATCGCCGAACGTGTGGGCGTCAGCCGCCAGACTATCATCCGTTGGATGGCCGCCGAGAAGTGGGATGAGTTGAAAGCATCGATCTCCATGACGGCCGAAGAACAGATTCGCAACCTGCACCGGCAGATCATCGAGATAAACACTACGATTCTCAACCGGGAAACGGGAGAGCGTTATGCCAACGCCAAGGAAGCCGACACGATCGTCAAGTTGACAACGGCGATCAACAAATTGCAGTCCGAGGCCGGAATCCATGAGATAGTGGGAGTAGGAGCCTCGTTCATCGACTTCCTACGTCCCGTGGATTTGGAGAAGGCCAAGGAGTTCACCCGATTGTTCGATGCCTTCATCAAGGCCAAAATGACGAAACGATGAAGCAGGTCGACCGCGATGCTCTCCGTTACTGGGATGAGCTCAAACAATCCGTCTACAACGCCACCACGATCGACGAGACCATGACTCAGTCCGAGATCGAACGGCACCGTATGCAGTTGGAATCCGACCCGCTGACATGGTTCCTCTTTTTCTTTCCCCAGTATGCCAAGTATCCTTTCGCCCCCTTTCAGGTGCGGGCCGTGCGCCGCGTGCTGGCACATCCGGAATGGTTCGAGGTTCGAAGTTGGAGCCGCGAGCTGGCGAAATCCACCATCGGGATGTTCGAAGACCTTTACCTTGCGCTGACACGCCGAAAACGGTTCTTCGTGATGGCCAGCAACACCCGGGAAGCCGCCGTGCGTCTGCTGATGCCTTACCGCGCCGAACTGGAGGCGAACCGCCGCATCAAACAATACTACGGAGATCAGCCGACGCTCGGGAAATGGTCGGAAAACTTCTTCAAGGCCCGCTGCGGCGCAACATTCATGGCCATAGGTGCCGGGGAGACTCCGCGAGGCGTCAAGAACGAGTCCGTACGTCCCGACGTGCTGCGCGTCGATGATTTCGACACTATTCCCGATTGTCTGAATCCCGATATTCTCGGTAAGAAATGGGCATGGTGGGAAAAGGACCTCTATCCGACCCGTTCCATCTCGGAAGGGACGCTGGTCGTGTTCAACGGCAACATCATCGCCGAAGACTGTTGCGTGAAACGGGCCGGAGCCATGGCGGACCATTGGGACATCGTAAACCTGCGGATGGTCGACTCCAAACGACCGAACGGAGTCGCAGATTACCGCGACGGACATTCCGTATGGCCGGAGAAGAACAGCGAGGAGATGATCTCACGCGTGCTGTCGAAGATGAGCTACGTATCGGCCATGGCCGAATATTTCAATACACCTATCGCCGAAGGCAAAATCTTCGAATGCCAGTTCTTCGGGAAGGTCCCGCCGCTCACGAGATTTCCCTTCCTGATGATCTATGGGGATCCCGCGCCGTCGCAGCGGCGCACTGCAGCAGGGGGATCGTATAAGGCCGTATGGCTCACCGGAATGTTCAACGATGTATTGTACGTCATCAAAGGAAGATTGTTCCGCGGGTTGAACGACGATTTCATCAGCGCCTATTTCCATTTGTTCCAATATGCCGGGGCAGGAATGAAGGTTCCAGTGTACTGTTTCATGGAGAACAACTCCCTGCAGGACCCATTCTTTCAACAGGTGTACAAGCCGCTGCTGGCGCTAAAGCGCCGGGAAACCGGCATCAATCTCTCGATCCTACCCGACACGGCGATCAAGGGTGACAAGGCCGCACGCATCGAAGCCAGTCTCGAACCGCTCAACAGAGCCGGGCAGCTCGTATTCAATGAGGCAGAGAAAAACAATCCCGACATGCAGGAGCTCGTGAAGCAGTTCCGACTCTTTTCGATGAAACTCTCTTATCCGGCTGACGGCCCCGACTGCATCGAAGGCGGTTTCCGCATGATACGCAGCAAACGAAGCGTCCTCGCTCCTGTAACGATCGTGGCAGCGAAGGACTATCTGATCAACAAACACCTGATTTGACATGGCTGAATTCATCACCCCCGACGACTATGATGCCACCGTGCATCGGGAGATTCTCGACTCCTTGGTTCGCGAGGACCGGAATGTTATCGAGATCTGCGAAGACCGCGCGATCGACGAGATGCGCTGTTATATGTCGCAGGTATACGACTGCGACAGCATCTTCTCAGCACGCGGAGAACAACGCAGCCAGCTCGTGCTCATGTTCGCCCTTGATATCTCCGTGTATCACATCTTCTGCATCCATAATCCGCACAACATGTCGCAGATACGCATTGACCGCTACGAACGGGCCGTCGAGTGGCTGAAAGGAATTCAGAAAGGGCAGATACGTGTCGACGGGCTTCCTTCGGCTTCTGTTGCCGAAGGGGAAAGTCCCTCGACGCCTTATCTGGTGTCGAGCAATCCGAAACAACATAATTTCATGTAAGCCATGACCCGAAAGAAAGACAAGAAGGTGACCGTGGGCTCCGGGCAGGCTCCCGCGACGATCATCCTCACGGCGCCCCAGATCGGAGGTGTGGATATCGCCTCCTACATGCGTGCGATCCGCGATGCCGACCGGATCGACTTTCCCGACAGGGTGCGCCTGTACAACCTTTATATCGACCTGCTCAATACGGATGCGCATCTCAATGCCGTAATCAACAAACGTCGGGCGGCGTTGCTCGACCTGCCGGTCGTCTTCCGCCGCAACGACCGTGTCGACGAGGCGATGCAGGAACACCTGCGGTCCCCCTGGTTCGGAAACTTCATCCTCGACATCCTCGACGCGAAGCTGTGGGGGTTCTCGCTCTTCCAATTCCGGCGCGACGGCGAATGGATCGACTACGACCTGATTCCACGCAAACATGTAGATCCCGTACGGCGTTTGATTGTCAGGCGCGAACAGGACATCACAGGCGACAGTTGGGACGAATATGCGGATCTGCTTTTCGTCGGGAAACCCCGCGATCTGGGATTGCTGGCGCAGGTGATGCCTTATGCCATTTACAAGCGCAACTGCCTGGGGTATTTTGCTCAGTACACGGAACTGTTCGGGCAACCTCTGCGGGAAGGGACGTACGACATATACAACGACGAGGCGCGCCGGGCCATGCTCCGCGACCTGACGGCGATGGGCGCCAGCGGAATATTCCTACATCCCGAAGGCACTGAGCTCAAGCTGCACGAGGCATCCCAAAAATCCGGAAGTGCTCAGCTCTACGAGACCCTGCTGGACTACTGCGACAACGCAGAGAGCAAGGCTCTGCTGGGAAACACCCTCACCACGCAAACCGACGACACCGGGACGCAGGCACTCGGAACCGTACACAAGAACGCCGAGGAGGCCATAAACCACATGGACCGACTCTACGTGCTGAACGTGCTGAATTACGACATGACGGAGATTTTCGCCGCGATGGGCATCGACATCGCAGGAGGAAGATTCGAATACGAACAGCCCAAGAACATCGACCTGACGGCACGAATCGGTATCGACCGTACACTACAGGCCATGGGGTTGCCCATCGGAGACGACTATCTCTACGAAACCTACGGTGTGGAACGCCCGGCCGACTATGCCGAGATGAAGGCACGAATGTCGCAAAACCGCGCCACGGAAGTCATAGAGGCTGCCGGAGCATTTCCGCAAAACCGCATGACACCGGGATTCTGGAGCCGCATGCGCGATTTTTTCGGCTCCGCCCCCGACCGCGATGCGGGGGCTTCAGGGTGGTAATGGAAAGTCTGTACGGAAATGCGGCCGCGAAAACTGCGGAATCTTTCGACTCGACGGTTCTGATGCGGATGCTCCGCGACATCTACGAAAAGAAATTCGATCCCCGAACGGAGATCAATCGCGAAATGTTCGAAGAGGTATGGGACGAATTCAACCGCGCCGTAACGGACGGATACGGCAAACCTGCCCATGCGGAACCGGGATTCGACTTCTACCAGGCACTGCGCCGCAGCAATGCCGTGTTCTCTGCTTTCAAGGTGCACCGCATGCAGAACGATATGGCAGCGCAACTGCTCGATGCCGACGGAAAGCTGAAATCATTCGAGACGTGGCGTCGGGACATCGCACCGATCGCCGACCATCAAGTAGGAAGCTGGCTCCGCACCGAGTACGACACGGCCGTGACGCGGGCGCATCTTGCGGCTGACTGGCAACAATTCGAAGCCGAAGCCGACCTGTTCCCGAATCTGGAGTGGCTCCCAAGTACCAGCGCGGAGCCGCGACTCGAACACATGGCCTTCTACGGTCTGATTCTGCCGATACACCACCCATTCTGGCGGGAATATTTCCCCGGGAATGTCTGGGGATGCAAATGCGGTATCCAGTCGACCGATGCCCCGAGAACCCCCGAAGAGCGGATTCCTGTCGCATTGTCCGGAAGCGGCGCCGCTCCCGGGCTCGACGAAAATCCGGCCTATACGGGCGAGATCTTCAGCGGCACGCACCCGTACTACACCGAAGCATTGAAAGGCGCCCGAAAAGCCGCGGAAGTACTCCTCGACGAGATATTCCCCGATTATGCCGATGTGAAGGTCGTGCCCCGACACACCGAAGAGTATACAGCACGCGTGAAGGAGCTGCGGAGGTTGGCCGGCCCGCTCCGGGAAAAGCCGCTGACGAATTCCGAATTCGGACGTTCGATCGAAGTGACTATGCGTGGCATCAAGGAATATCTGAACCAGCCGCATGCGCACTATGCGCACAAGAACGAACTGCTGTTGAACATGCGGGAGGTCATGCGGCGGGCCAGATACATGGGGGCCGTGCCGAATTTCAAAGAGGTGCCCGGTCTGAAACGTTCGCATATCTTCGAGATCCGGATTTTGGGAGACAGGAGTTGGATCGTCGTGCGCGAGACCACGGACGGACAGATTCTGTTTTACAGCATATCGGACTCCCCGAGGATTCTGGAGGGTGTGAAAAAGTGACGACCCCGAAACCATTCTCGCGGAACTACAATCCGCGCCGCAGGTCTCGAGGCCGTCGTTACAATGCAAAAATAAGATGTTTTTCGACGGATTCCAAATAATTTTTCGAAATCCGTTCAAAGAGCGATAAAATGACGATAGAACAACTCCGAAAAGAACTCAGACAGTTCCAAACCGCGGCTCGAAAGCTCCTGCGCGACGAAATGCCCCCAATTATCGGGCGGCTGGCCGTGAATCACTACCGGGAGAATTTCCGGAAGGGCGGGTTCGTCGACAGTGCACTCGAACCGTGGCCCGTCACTCGGCGACAACAGTCGGGAGGGAAATTCGCGGTACAACGCTACGGGCCATTGTTGAGCAGCCGCAGCCACTTGATGAAATCGACCCGCTACGAGACGTCCGCTTTCCGGACCCGCGTGTTCAATGACGTGGACTACGCCTCCATCCACAACAGCGGAGGCGTGACGCATCCGACCGTTACGCCGAAAATGCGGCGCTTTGCGTGGTACCGGTATTTCGTGGCCGGGGGCGGCAAGACGAAAGCGCCAGACCGGACCGAGGCGAACGAAACGGCGGAAATGTGGAAAAGACTTGCGCTGACGAAGAAAACGAAGCTGACGGTGCGCATTCCCAAACGGCAGTTCATCGGGCCGAGTGCCGCACTTACCCGTCAGATACTCCACAAAGGAGAAGAGAAACTTCTTAAAATCACACCGAAATGGATGAAGTATTGACCGAACTGATCGCACGCTTGGGGCAGAAAGTTCCCGAGCTGCGCTTGATCGACGAGGATTACGGACAGCTCGAACCGAATTCCGATGACCAATATCCCGTGGTATTCCCCTGCGTGCTGTTAAGTGCCATAGGAGTAGAATGGGCCGATATGGGAATACCGGGACCGAACGTGCAGCGCGGAACGGCCGAGATCACCGTACGGCTGGCCATCGACTGCTACGACGACACACACGCCGGGTCGGGAACCACCGACCGGATCGCCGCCCGGGCACAACTGAACCGTCGCGTGGTGAAGGCTCTGCACGGGTACCGCCCCAAAGGCTCCATCGGCCCGATGTCGCGGGTACGCAGCGACAGCTCCACGACGGTCTATAACTGGAAGATTTACGAAACGACGTTCCGATGGACAGCGAAGGACGACCTCGGAAAACCCGAATGACGACTATTCGCCGGCGAAGAGCGCCAACTGGGCCGCCGTGATGCGCGGCTTGCGGACCTTCGGGACGGGCTGCACCTTCAGTTCCCGGCATTCGCGGCACGCCTGGCGGATGATCGCCATGATGCGCTCCTCGGAGAGGAAGAACTCCTGCTCCGAGAGGATTTTCAGCGCGTCGTCGAAGCGCAGGCGCTGCAATTCCGTCCAGTAGTAATACCGGCGGATCAGCGCCGCATTGCGCTGCTCGATCAAGTGTTTGTTACGACCGCGGGGCATGGCTTCGAAATCAAAGTATCCTCCCTGCAAAGATACGATTTTTGTATCTTTATTTTTCGAATATATTCAGTTATTTAACAAAAACCGCCGGGTTTGATCCGGCGGTTCAGCAATTTATCAGGAATGGCTTAATGTTCGGTCATCTTGTGGGCCGTTTCCCATGAAGGCATCATGTCCCCGAGCAACTGCGGAAGGTAGGCGAAGCCGTCCTCCGGGCAGTTGTTTTGATCGACGAGGCTGATCAGGTAGCTGATCTCCTCGTGCAGTTTCATCCAGCTTTCGACGGGATTGCCGCCGGTATGCACTTCGATTACATAGCTGTCATGCTCAAAGCGTACCATCCGAACCTCCTTTCTCGACAGTCAGTCGTACGGGCTGCGCCTCGCGCAGCAGTTTGCGGAAATCGGACATAAACGCCTCACGGCGCTCTTCGTGGCGTACCTGCATGATCTCGGCGTAAAGCCGGAACAGCTCGCCCTCGGTGACCATATAACGTTTGCGGATTTTATTGTGTCCCATGATGATTTACTTGTTTGAAGGTTCAACGGTCGGATCGGTGTTTGCGGGCATTCTGATTTCCCAAAGAACCTCCGCTACCGCGGTTGAAATGCACCGCAGGAAGCCGCAGCGGCGCGGGTAGCGTCGCAGATTCGCTCGTGAGCAGTTGCGCCATCTCGCGCGGAGAGCAGTACAGACGATCCGCTTCCCGGTTGGCCTGTGCCCGCTTGTAAAGAGCCATCAGGATTCTGCTGCTCTTCTGTCCGCCGTTCAGAACGCGGCTTACGGTCTGACGCGATACCCCCAATTCCAAAGCGACGGCGATCTGGTCCCCTTGGTGAAGGCTCTCGCCGATAAGCCACAGCAGGTGGAGAATATCCGCCGTGATCTGTTCCCCACGACGGGGATAACGTATTGATTCCCGTTTCCGGACTGATGGCAACTCGTAACGTCCCGTTCGGCGAAGAGTCGGCAAGACCTCTGAGGTCACCCACTTGCGGAAACTCTTCGCCTCGGGCTTGTTCGAGCGGAAAATAAGGTTGTAAAGACCTGATTCATTCACTAACCACATCTCACCTTGACGACCTAAACTTTTCTTAGCCCGTTCGTCATCATCGAGCATCTGGATAGCTACGGACGGATTTGTATGCCCTAAAACGTCGCAGACATCCTTTACGACGAAATAAGGCTGCCCGTCGAGTATGACGGTACGCACCTGTTGGTTCGAGGCGTTGAACGTAAACGCCTGCGGCAGTAAGTTGCCGGCTTCATTCTTATCGGTAGTCATAGAATAAGAATTATGATAAAGAGAACGCCCCCGTAGATGTGACTACCACATATACGCAGGGCGTGAATGCTGGCCGGTCGTTTCCTCCCGACCCATCATAGGGGCGTTCCTTTATCGAGTCAAAATCGTTTTTTTGATCTTTGCCCTCGATTGTATATGTAGTAGTCAAGAGCAAAGATAAAAACAAATTTCAAATCGAGCAACTGCCGTTCAAATTATTATTGTTTTTCGAATACCATACCGCGTTCATCCGTCATCTTATCTCCGTTTACGGATAATTGCATGGTTGCAGTTTCTCCATCCATAGAAACTTTACACGTTACCGTTGGCGGAACATAGCTATACGTTCCTACGGCTTCTCCTTGATCCGTCGTCGTTGATCCGCTTTTTTCCAGATAGACATAAACGCATTTACCGTCACGTTGGAACTCAATGGCTTCGATCCATAGTAAACCGTTCGATTTTTCCTGATGAACCCAAAATGTTCCTTCAAGCAATTCATTTTGTACGTTGTCCTCATTGTCATCCGAACAACCTACGGTCGAAATAGCAATCATGGCCAGGAATAAGAAGAAAATCTTTTTCATAATGAATTAAGTTTTGGTTATACAGGGCAAAGTTATGAAATTCCCCCCCCCAACAAATCTTTCGTGATTTTTGTTCCCGGCGGCGGAATCGAACCGCCGCAGAAAACCGTTCGGGATTATTCCATTGCGGTCATGGAAAGTGGGAGCGTCTGTTTTACGCCCTTCTCGTCCTTATATGATACGGAGATGAACTGACAGGTGTCCACGGGTCGGTATGCGCTTTGGATGATGTCTGTGGCTTCGATAAGTTGGGGATACCCCGATCTGCGGGCAATCTCACGCAACTGGAGTACTCGGCTGGCCTTGAGGTTTCCCTTGCGGTCCTTCGCCAGCAGGTTCATCACCATCTCGGTCAGGGCTGCCGAGTCGGCATCCTTTGCCAGCGAGCGGATGAACTCCTTGACCTTTGCTACGCCTACCTCTACCGTATCGTCCCAGCCGTCATTGGTCCGGTTGCCCAAAGCGATGGTCAGCCGACCGTCGGAAGTGGTGAACTGGTCGCTGTGACGGTCGGATTTGGTCCGGAACAAATCCTCCTTGAGCCGGATAAGCAACTCGGCATCGGCAAACACTTCGTCCTTGAGACGCCGCATTTGCTCGCTCAGTGTCTGTAGCCGTGAGAACTTCGTACGGCAGAACTCATCCACGGCGGACTTGTAGGCTGCGATGTCGTCTTCGCGTTTCTGTTTCTCGGCACGCTCTTCGGCCTCAAGCTGCGCCTTCAGTTCGGCGCGCTGCGCTGCTGTCATTTTCGAGATGTCCATATTACAAGGTTATGTTTATTTTCGTCATACACTCATCGTCACAAATTATCCCCATGAAACTCACGCGTCCATGGGTTCCGATCTGCCCGCTGATTTTATCCAGGGGCAAATTGTTTTCATGTGCGAATGCACGGATCAGACTGTCGATCGTTTTTTCGAGTTGCATTTTGGCCTCGACGAGGGTTTCTACTGTGTTTTCCATAATTTTATTGATATAAAGGGTTTAGGTGTTTGGTTGATTCTGTCGCCGATTGTCGGGCGGCCTGCGATGCTTTCCATGATTTTACTTTCCGGTGACGGACAGGGGGCGAGTGTGGTATGGTGTTTTCTGCCGTCTGTGCAGATTTTCTTCGGGTTCATATTGCGAAATCGTAGATTTTTATTAACTTTGCAATACCCCAAAAGAAAGTACCCGCTTTCTGATTTATCGCCTCGCATACTTCCCATATATGCGGGGCTTTTTGTTGGTGTATTTTTGTTCCTTTTTCGGTTTCTTGATCTGAGTTCTACATGACCTGCCGAGACCGATGCACTATCCTTTGTGTTAGTCCCGTTAGTGTCAATCGTAAATCGGACGCCATCCGATAACTTCACCTGAAGGGCCGGCCCAACTGTGATATGCCTTATACCATTGACCATTGATGTATCGTACAATGTCAAAAGGCCGTTGCGGATCACAATATTTTCCTAACACGATTGCCCCATCTTCCGGCAGCTCCTTTTTTGGGTCGCGCCAGCGGAGGAGCTCTTCACGCTGCTCTTTCAGTTTCACCAATACATCCCGGTATACATTCACAATTTGGAGTTTATATTCGGCTATATGACATTGCGGCTCCGCTGGCTCGGAATTGTGACACCATATACAAGTCATATACTCCCGTTTGGGACATATTCTGCAAAATGCGTCGAGGCAGACCTCCTTAGCTTGCTGTTCTATGTTTTTCATAAATATTTCGAGGTTTTGCGAGAATCTCGCTATTTTACCAATTCAAACTCGTATGCCACGACCCACGGATTCGATGCCCACGTTCCTCGGCCGGAAACCTTGTCGATAAGCGCGGCGAAGGCTTTGCGGGGAGTGTCTTTTAAAATGTCTCCTATTACAAAGTGGGTTGGATATATGGGGAAATTTTTTGGAAAGTTCGGCGTAAATTGCCTGATCCCTTCCCGTAAACACTCCTCGTCCGAAATATCCTGTAACCGCTCGCACTTGATTCTGGTGATGCGGATTTGATACGGCATAAGTGCCGGGATTACAAATAATTTATTGCTCCATCCCGGATGTTCCTTTGGAACGTGGTAATTGCCACAACTCCTGTAATTCTGCGCCACGGCCACGATCTCGCCGACCTTGTAGCAGGCGGACTTCAGATATTCTTCTTGTTCACTTCCGTGAGGCTCATCGTGTATTACCGCCAAAGCACGACGCAACCTCGTCTTAGTAGGGACTATCCGCCTCGTCATGGTCTTTCGCCCTTCGATCACCGCCTGCGTCAAGCCGTAGCGGTCGTTGAACATTATCTTTTTCATTCCTCGTTCAGTTTTTGGCTAAATTCGTCGGCTATATTTTGGGGCATATTGCCTTGAAAAACGCCTTCCATCATTTCCTTGATAATCTTATGTGCTTTCTCACGCATTCGAATCTCGACATCCTGCTCGGCTAATTCGACAGCCCGTTTAGCCTCTATCAGTTTCAAGTCGCATTCTTCCGGACAACCGGGATACATTGGCGCTATCGGCGCTACGACTTTCAACAAATATTGTTTTGCTCTTTCGCTTTTCATGGCTCTATTTTTTGCGTAATCGGATGATATATTCGGCATTCGCGCATCCTTTGTCGATCATCTGAATACCGAGTAGTTTATCGGCGGCGTATGATCGTACCCATTCTTCGTCGCATGGAGCGAGATGCTTGCCATCCTGTGTGTTTCCATGAAGAGCGAAATGATCGTCTTCCTCGACAATGCGGCATGGATAGGATTCCGCTATCTGATTCATGAATTGGTTGATCTTATGCACATAGTAGGGGAATGGTGCTTTAATCGTCCGATTACCGTCGTCATCTTCCCGATAGCAATTCGGGCAATAATGATGATTACTTACCGAGTGCCAATCCTCCTCGGATGCTTCTTCTTCCGCTGTACTGCGATCATACCATGCACTATTATCATTGCTGTTAATCAGTGTTTCCCCACAACGATCGCACGTAACGCCGTATAAAATTCTAGATTCAATCATAATTGTTATAGTTCCCGTTCTTTGTTTTATATATTCAGCGTATAATTGTTTGATACAACCCATTCTATCGCCTTCACACAAGATTCGACGAGTGAATTTTCTATGAAAAAGACTATATGCGATGAATCCGCACAATCTTCATAAAAAATATGGGTGCTATCGTTTCTTACTCGATCTAATCCAATCTGAAAACCTCCGCAAGTAGTCGGTAATATGGCGATCAAGTCCGCGACCGTGAAGGCCGGGATAACATCTTCACGTATTTTTTCTTTTGGCGGGTAACCGTTCCGTTGGTAATATTGGGCATACAATTTAGGCACACCCTGAGTGTAATAACTCTGATATATCATGCTGGCCTTCTCCGCCGGCACGCCCAGTTCGATCAATCGCTTCGACTGCTCAATGCTTGTAACTTGCTCTTTCATCCCTTATAGTTTTTAAATTCTACACTCTTGAAAATTGCCTTATGATTGCACCATCTGGCCAATCGCTTCTGCTCTTTTGTCGGTTCGATGTTATTGTCGAAATCCCTGTATGGTTGCGCGAACGGAATTACTCCCAATTTCCGCAAGGCGTCGATACGTTCCAATGCGTCGCCTACATCTTGAATCAAACAGTAAACAAAGATTTTATAAGGCTTAACACCTCGATGCCCCAATTCCTCCACACACTTTACCACCGATTCCAACTGCGACATCCTATCACAAGCAAATCGCATCTGACTTATCCATTTCACCCGCGCTAATAGATCGAGAACGTAGGCGTCGTCACACGCTTTTCGTGCGTCGAGCCCTTGATTGAAATCGACAGCTATTCCCATTCTGACAATATCTTCGATCTGTTCCAGTCCAAAGCCCGAAGCCAGCACATTGTTGTCGAGCAAAACAGCCCGGCGTTTATTGCCGATGAACTCCCGTAGCGGTGATGCCGGACGAATGCTTCCTTCCTTGTGCGGAACTATGCACCACGGACAGCGGTTTGGGCAACCTCGGGTAAGAAACCCGTATGCTTCCTCTACTCCGTAGAGCGAATAGTCAGGGCAAATATGCTCTACCTCCTCGGGTAGTGTCGTTGTATAATCCCGGAATCCCGTACCTCCCCGAATCACCTCGCAATGATATATATCCGAACAGTCCGGCGTGAAGGTAAAGACTTTCGACATGTACACACGATCGTAGCAGCCAAACATCGGATTGGCGAACTCTACCGAATCACCTTGTGATTTATGCCATGCCGACAGTTTCATCAGCGCAAGGTTTGGAAAATGATGCCCGTCTATGTCTACCAAGCCTATTCTCATTGTTTCTCGTATTCTTCGATCGTCTTGAATATCTGCAACGCCACCTACGGGGCTATGGCGTTTCCGCAGGCGAAGCCGCCGATGCCGCTGAAAAGGGATGCGTGGGTCATCGTCAAAATAGTTTCTGTTGTGCCTGATACCATTGAAGCCTCCGTTTGGCACCCTCGTAATAATCTTTGTCGAGTTCTATGCCCGTCATTTCGAATCCGAGATCGTCGCAGGCTATACATATCGAACCGCTGCCCAGATGCGTATCGAGAATCTTGTCGCCCGGTTCGGCATAGTTCGACAGCAGCCATTTATAGAGCGCTACGGGCTTCTGGGTGGGATGGATTCGACGCTCATTCAGCATTTTATTTCCTTGCTGTATGCGCCCTTCGGAGATAGATTTTCCTTGACACATTCCATTCCACATGAATGCAAATAGGCGAACCGTATCAATCAAACTGCAGTAGGCTATTTCGCAATCCGAAAAAGAGCTTTTTCCATTGACTTTATCCCATACGATGCGGCCGGGGCCGAAGGGATAACAGAAATAATTGCATCCCCAAATGATCTGGTTTTTCGATACACGCTGCAATTCCATGAAATAGTCTTTATCGGGAACTGTCCAATGTTTTGCCTCGTAGGCTGGTCGTTTTACTCCTATCGACGATTTAGTAGTTCCATAATAACCCAATTTATCAGGACCATCGAAATAGGGCGGATCGACAATCGCCAGATCGAACGATCGGTCTGGAAACTCTCGCAGGAGATTCATACAATCAGCGTTGTGCAGTGTAATATTTCCTAATTTGTCCATCTCTTAAAATTCGATCTTCGGATTACGGCACTTCAGGTCATCTTCTTGGTTAACTTGGTATCTGATCTGTGCGAATAATTATCGGGATCATTGCTTTTCTGGGACGTGAGTACTCTTTACGGCCCATAGCTTCGAGTTTAGGAATCATCAATTCCAATTCTGAGAGCGAAAGACGGGCGAATTCTTTTCCGGCAATGCGATTGCTCAAACAGAATGTGTCAACAATGTCCCAGTCCGATGTGTCGATTCCAAGCCGCTGCATCCGGTGCAATACGGCAGACCTCAAACGCTTCCGTTCACGGTGGAATTCTTCGCTGCTCATCCCGGGATGTTCGAGTTCCGCTTCGATCGTTCGGCACATAGCCTCGTATTCCGCTGTCCGCATATCGCGCAGAGAGGTCGTCCGGCCTTCTGTAAACCGTGCGACAAGAGTTTCTTTGATCTGGTTCCGATCTCCCGGCATTCGGTTCAGAAGAGCGTAAAACCGGGCGTAACTGGTCGGTTTGCGTTTCATGGGACTATTGTTTTGTGAGATCTTCTATTCCTGCATGGGCTTCGAATGTCTCGGCCAGGAATATCCGCATCCGTCGTTGTCTGGCAATCAGATATTCGAGGGTAGCACCCTCGCTCTGCTGCCATCCGGGGAGCATATAGATAGCATCGCACCGGAGCAGCATGGCGATATCATGCCCCATCTGATCCTCCCATTCCGTGTCGGCTGGCAACCCGTTGTTCATCGGATTGACCGGAATAAGTCCGAATTTGCGGATTTTGGCCTCCGCTTCACCGAATTCCGCCTGCGCCAGCTTGGCGGGACGTCCCGATATGCGGCCACTGATGTATAGTTTCATCACTTCTCGATTTTTGAAAATGGTTTCTGACTTTGTGGTGTCCCCCAATATTCATCTGCCTTCTCGCGCCAGATAGTATACTCTCCAGTCGGACCGAAGAAACGACCGTTACTGAATGCCTTGTACCCCTCTACCCAAATTTTCAGTCCGGCATCGTACATTACCGATCGGGCGGCCCGGCCCGCCGGTTGTTTTCCGTCGGCATGGCTCACGAAGACGAGCATCTTGTCCGGATGCCGTTCCTTGAATGCGATGTACTGACGGTAGTCGAGTTGTGTGTATTGGAATGAATCAATGATGACGAAGTCCGGAGACTTGCGCTTCGACAGCCGTTCGTCGAGTTCTACCATGGATTCTCCGGCTACTACCTGGAACCGTCGTCCGCAATCCTGCATTGCATGACGCCGCAGAGTATTGAGAAACGATACGGAAAGGCCTTCTTCGAGCGAATCGTAGAGCACACGTCCGAAGGGCGTCAAGGCCTTGCCGAAAGACATGACGGCAGAGGTTTTGCCGTTTCCGGATTTTCCCCAAAAGAATACGACGCCCGTGCGGTCTATCTCACCGACGCAGTCTCCCCATCCGCCATCGGGTCGAATCGTATGGCGACGAATCGTGAGAGCCTGGGTTACAGAAAGAGATTTAGCCATGATAAATGGGTTTGAACAGGATTCAAAGTGATTATTTTACTGCGATAGCCGCCAGTCTTTTCTGTTTGTGAATCTCCCGGCGTACACGCCGAAGGTCGAACTCGCATCCGGCAGCATCTTTGACGACCGTTTTAACCGTCCGATCGTCCGTCAGACCATTTGCACGGGCGATTGCGGCGACTTCATAGGATGAAGCCGGCGTCAGTTCGATGAATTTGCGGCAGATGCGCGAATGGATTTCGTCGTAGCCCTTCTTGTTGTACGAAAGTCCTATCTCCATGCGTCGTTTGATATAGTGCGTAGAGATGAACACGATGCCGCAGAAATTCTCCAGCCGGTTGTAGATCGTAATGAAATAGTAGAAAACCGAATCGGAGAGTTTGTCCCCTTCGTCGAATATGAGCAGCGGAGCCTCAAGCATCAGCAGATGCCGTGTAATCCGTTCGAGCAGTTCGTGCATGCTCCGGTCTGAAATACCGATGCCCAAGGCTCGGGACATTTCTCGGATGAAGTCGATACGGTGCATGTCCTCCGAACAGGGGATCACGAAAACGTTTTCGTGTTGCGATGCGTAGTCGCGTGCCGTTGTCGTTTTCCCCGAACCTGCCGGAGCGATGGCCCATGCAACATTCTGGAATTGCTGTGCGTCGGAAAACAGTTCGGAGAGTTCCTGATACATCCTCGTCCTGCAGAGCTGCCATCCTTCGGCCCGCTGTCCGGAGATCTGCGCCCGCAGCTTCACAAACATCTCGTCACTGATTGACTCGTACCGGCCATTGAGAATCGTTGATACCGTGCCGGCCGAGATCCCGATCAGGGAGTTTGCTGCTTTGTTTTGGCTCGGGTAGCGGCCGACATAATTTTGGAGCAGCTCGCGAATTTCGTTTTTCTGTTCGTTCGTAAGTTTCATATCAGAATCGGTTATAAAATGATGCTTCATCGAAAGTCATATTGCTGATCTGTTTCTCGGTCTGACCGATGGAAATCGGTTCACAGCTTTCCGCCGCTTCCGTACCGGTAGGAGTCAGCGTATGGACCGCACGTGTGTCGTAGAGACGTTCCTGATCCCGGCGCGATAGGCCTTGCAGGCGTGGTGTACGCAGTCCGTGTTGTTCCGGGGCAACGCCGTGTTCCAGTTCGAGCCTGTATCCTTCCATCTGACGTAGGATGCGCTCTTGTTTGTTCGCTTCGAGCATTGCCCGCAGAAATATCTGTTCTTCGGAGGACTGCTCTTGAATGGCCCGGTGTACGGTTGCGTACGGTCCTGCCGGGACGACCATCCGAAGACCGCCTACTGCCGGTTTTGTGCAGAGCCATACCCGTGTCATATCGTCCGGATCGTAGCGGACAAAGAATTTGCGGGTCGTATTCTTACGCCGGAACTCCATATCCGGGAGTCCTGCCGCGTCGAAGACTTCGTAAGTGTAACGTTGTCCTTCGACCTGAATGGTAATACCTGACGACGTGAATTCGCTCGGACGTTCTGTCTCGCGCCAGAACATTTCCATATAGTCGTATCGGGATAATGCCGGAGCCTCGGGATTCTCCGAGCGGAGATACATCTCCCGACGGCTCATTTTCGAATCCGGATGACGCATATCGTTCCAACGCTCCCGATAATCGGCATACGCCCTGCATAATTCCTCGAAGGTGTACAGCCCGTCCGCATTGGCTTCGACAAATTCGAGATTAGGGCGCGAATCGCGACTCGTAGCCGTGATATTTTGTCCTGTGAATCGCCAGTCGGCATGCAGCACTTCGCGCTGGAATCGGCCGAAAAGCGATTCGATCGTCTTGGCCTGCGGCGTATGTGGTGCCGTATTGCGGCTGATTCGACAGATTCGGGACATGAATTCCTTCGATTTGTCCGTTTTCTGCCCTCCCTGATTGTCCGTAACAATCTCGAACGGTTTATGTCCGGCCGTCTCGACTGCCATACGGAACGCTCTGCGCTGCATCTCGGCATTCTCGACCTCCCCGATGCAATAACCCAACAGCATTTCGCTGTAGGCGTCGATCACCTCGTAGACCATTGCCGTTTTCTTGACCAAACGCCCGCTCTTGTCCCGTCCTTTATAATAAAGGTTCAGCTTCGTACCGTCGCCATACCACAAGGCATCGCGAAGAGCCGGCATCACCGTTTGCTGCTTGCGGTCGAACTTCTGGCGTGCAGCCAGTTCTCCATAGACTGCCGCCCACCATTTCGGTGCAATATCCGGACGATCCAGGTAGGCTGTGACGGAATTCATCGACTCGAGTGTTTTCCATCCTTTTTGCTCGGCCCGACGATTGTACTCCTCGAATATCTGGCGAAGCGTATAGACCGGTATGCGACTACGACGCAGTGCGACCAGCAAACGCCCTCCTTCCGGGGTTATTTTGGATTTGTTCGCATTGCAGAATTTTTTCGATACGAGACTTGCAAAACCTTCACGCTCATAGGCTCTCAATTTATCCTTCAAACGCGCGGCATTCTCCGGAAGCGTGTGGTGAAAGTCATTGCGCATCTGTTCGGCCGTGGCGAGGATATTCTCCCAAATAATCCGGGTCGAGTTTTTAAGACGGTTCCGGCCGATCCGCTGTTCCTGAACCTTTTCCACCAAAACATCGAGAACCGACGCGTTCAGCGTATACTCCTCGATCTTTTCGGCTGGAAGCCGCTCTCCGTTCGGCAATCGGAAGGAACCTTCTTCCAAGCCCGCAAAGAATCGGCGGGCCGTAGCATTGATCGTAATCATCGGTTTGTTGTTGCTTAGCAATTCTTCCGGATCGCCGTATTTGGCTTCGAACTTATGCCGGAAGCGTTCCGGCAATGATGGGTATTCGATCAGAGCGCAACAACCCAGTCCTTTACCGGGGCGAAGGATATTGAGTTGTTTACGACGTACAAGATTCCGATAATTATTCATGGTCATTACCGGTTCTCCATCATCGCTACGTGTCAGATCCTCTACTGTAACTACTATCGTATGACCAAATCGTTGCATCGTTTTACTTTTTTACCGCTCCTGTGTTGGTATCGCTCCGGATAATACTTTTGTGTTTTACGGAAAAATTAGGGAGCCGATTATCATCCCTGATTTTCCAACTGTTTTGCTTCCCGCCACAGAACCCAGCTTACCGAACCACTGATTACAGTGGTAAGCAAGTGAATTGTATTCCCGGCACACATGCCAAGAGCGCCTCCAAACGCCAACAGCCCGAATATCGCAGCCCCGACGTAGTTTTCGCGAATGATCCACCTATTGTTCATTGCTGAGTAGGATTTTGGTTCGGTTTTAAGACACCGCCCCGGTCGAGGGCGACCTTGCGAATCTTTTTCGCGAGGTCTGTATTCGTCTTGCATGATAACGCTCTACGGATGGTGAGCTGGCTCACATTGAAGATCTCGCCGAGCACCTTGCGCTCTCCGTACTCAAGAATGATTTTTGAGGAGTTCTATAAATTAAAATATTGTAGTACAGTTGTTTATATGGTTCCAAGAG
>ENA-OROP01000914-OROP01000914.1-human-gut-metagenome-genome-assembly--contig:-NODE-914-length-30087-cov-4.355421_pt1 | contig 30087 bp, 20 predicted proteins | sample MGYA00242132_ERZ509056 | MGnify/ENA primary metagenome ERZ509056 (study PRJEB26280, sample SAMEA2338768) | human gut metagenome | biome: human gut; feature: human-associated habitat; material: faeces...
TAAATTAACACATAGTTACATTAATAAATATTTTATAGTAATATTATGTTATTTATATCGGATGTCAGTTTAGATTTTATAACTAATCTATTAAATATTTTAAAAACCTTTTTTAATCCACCCAGCTTCATTATACCCCTGCACTCTTCTTTAATACTGCTGATGAAACAAGAACTGACATAAACATAAGACAAACATACAACCCTGCCATATCATCATATCCTGTAACCGGCGAATCTGTCATACTATTTTTTATTTCTCCTATACCTGCATCAACACCGCTTTCTGCTGTATCACTACTGTCCTGACCTGCACCACTTTTTTCTTTTTTAAGAATAACATATGTTGAAAATCTATTCGTTTCAAATGATATAGTACCTTCATTTGCAGTTGTGTCAAGCTTTGTAATCTCTCCGTTATGATTTCTTATAACAATATAATCATAATTTTCATCATAATCATCTATTGACACATTAAGCGTAACAGGCTTTTCAAATTCCGTCACATCAGATACCCATGCACTTCCATTTCCTTTACTCACAAGCTGCTGTAAAGTAAAATCAACAGCTGATACATAAACCGCTCCTTCTGCCACAGCCTGCTCTTTTTGCGAATCATATGAGGTATTATCTGACACTGTAAGTGCAAGATTACCGCTTGCCACAGCATTTTCACCATTGGAAATGCTTACAGATTTGACTGTATTTCCCTTATCGATCTTAATCTCGTCCGATGCCTTTTCAAATAATCCTTTAAGATGAATATTTGAATCTCCCATTACAAATGTGAATGTTGACACATTATCATCATCAGGCGTCAATTTTTCGCCCCCATTTAACGTAAGTCCCGCTACCTGCCAGCCATAATCAGGTATAAGCTTTATCGTTACCTTTCTACCTGTTTCAACCGCAATATGCCCGCCTTTTTCATCTCCGGGATTATTTGCAAATGGAATATCATGAAAATCATTTACGCCCTCTATTGCTGTAATTTGGGCACATCCATGTTCAAGCCATGCATCTTCTCCATATGTTTTCTCATCATATGCCCAGCTTACCGTAAGTACATTTTTATCAATCTGAATACTATATGTTCTCTTTTGTGTAAGCGTCTGTGCATTACTTATGCCTGTATCAAACATATTAAAATCCGTCATAAGCATATACTTGTCTTTATTTAATGTTATGTAAATACTTACAGACGAAACATCTGCATCAAGGCTGTATACACCATTATTGTCTGATGCAGCCTGTGCAAGCGTTTTATACTCTGTATCACCTTGTGCTTTCACATAGACTTCAAACGAATTATCCTGTGCTTTCATTTCCTCATATGACGAAACCACTCCATCAAATCTGAACGATATAGCTGTATTTTCTTCAGATGCTGCTATTCCTTTTGCTGGTATAAACTGCATTGTAAAAAAAAGTCCCAGTATCAGCACTGTAAACCATGATATATATTTTTTTGAATTTTTCATGTATATCCTCCTTTTTTCTGCATAAAAATGTCGTATATGATACTAATTTAATATCACATACGACATTTTTTTGTAAGTTGACATATGTCTCAAATACACAAATCATCCATTTTCTACTGGATTCCAGGCATAATAATACTGAATAAGACCCACACGTTTATTTGTATTTGTTTTCTGATTGATACTGCTTATATGTCTGTATAAAGCCGCTCTTGATATAAAAAGTGACTCTGCTATATCCTGAACATCCTTATCTGAAGAAAGAAGTGCATTTAAAACTTCTTTCTCTCTTTCTGTAAGCGAATAACATTCACAAAACAGTTCAAATTTCTTTTCCGGACTTATTATTTCTTCTTGAATCTCATCTGTCTGTTCATCACTCCCTACCTGTTTTTGTGGATAATACTGATTAAGGTATATAAAAATAACAATACTTATAAGCACAAACAATATAACAGAAACAACAGTTATAACCATATTACTTCCCGAAGTGAGAAGTTTTACTGATACAGCAGATGTAATAACTGCACACAGATTATTTACTGCACGCCCAAGTCCTGCCCAGAATTCAGGATTTTTCATTTTATATGATAAACTCATAAATGATGCTGTAAAAAATACAGCAAAAAATCCTGCTGATATATAAAATATAACAAGCCCTGCAATAAAAACCCCACCGAAATTAATTATGACTATGCATAATGTTGATATAAGAGTTATACAATACATAATCATACTCATATAACGTCCATTATGTATATCAAATAAAAATCCTGCACAAAGACCACTCAATGCAAGAAGTATTCTCGGAAGCTGCCCTATGTCAACACTTCCCTGTGCATGAACAAGTGTTACCGCATTATCAAGAGATACAAATATACATGACATAAGTGCAACCATAATAACAAGAAGCATACCTGTAAGCATTTTATTTTTAATCAAATATCCATCCGCAATGTCATATTTATCCACATTATCTTTCTCTTCTGCAAATTTTTTACGATATATAATAAGCCATATAAGGCTGACAGCCAACACTATTATAACCGCTTTTTGTGAGATTTCTTTTTTTATAATATTATTGTTGATAAATTGTAAAAATACACCTGCCGCATATGCAATTCCAACATATGATGATATTTGTGAACTTCCCCTTAAAATAACAGATGAATAATAAATCGCTGCACTTCCTGTTATTCCGAGTAATACAAAAAATATACATCCTATAATAATCATTATTTCATATGACGAATGTCCTGAAATAACAGCAACCGATACAGCTGCAATTATTGAAGCCACAATTCCAGCCACATATTCCAGGTATCCTTTCAGATAACGATTTATAAACGGAAACAATACAAAACCCAAAACACTGGCACCAAGTATATAATTTTGTACAAGAACAACTCCATCTGAATCCACAAGATTCATCATCATATTATCAAATAAATATTCTGTTCCTAAAAATACAAAATTAAATAAAGTGAGTATTGCTGTTACATATATTTTTTTATTTTTCATATTTATGTCATTCCTCTTAAAACTATTGCATGTTTTATTTTTCTTTTTCAGGTATCTGTGCAATTATAACTGCCGCAAACACAAGCACACATCCAACAGCCTCTCTTATGCTTAACACTTCATGCAGAATCAGCCATCCGGCAAGCACTGCAAACACTGATTCAAGACTCATAACTATAGATGCAACCGCCGGTTTTGTATATTTCTGTCCTATTATCTGCAATGTATATGCAATTCCATTGGACATAACACCTGCATATAATATTGGAACTGCTGCTTTTACAATATTTCCTATATCGGGTTTCTCAAAAACTAATGCCAGAATAAGTGATATTACGGCACATGTTGCAAATTGTATACATGACAGTTTTATTCCGTCTTCAGACGAAAAATGTTCTACCGCAAATATATGGCACATAAAACACACCGCACATAAAAGCAGGCAGATGTCCGCCGCATATATACCTGAAAACCCACCTTTCATGCATAAAAGATACATTCCGCTTATACATCCAATAACAGACAATACAATTACCGGACGTATTTTTTTCTCAATAAGTGCTGTCAACACAGCAACCATAACAACATATGTTGCCGTCAAAAATCCGGCTCTTCCGGATGCTGCCACTCCCTTAGGATATATGCTTATTCCGTATTGCTGTAACGACATTGCCGTACATAATACGCAGCCACATATAATTCCGCCTTTTATCGGCCATTTTGTTTTAAGCCGATACTCATCTGATGTTATTTCCTGTTTTACATTCTTATTTACTGACACACGTACAACCATTATCACTATTACAAGAAATGCCGCTCCTACAAAGGAACGGCTTGCATTGAACGTAAATGTACCAACATTCTGGGAACCGCTTGTCTGTGCAACAAAAGCGGTTCCCCAGATAAAAGCTGCCAGCAGTAAAATCAAGCTTCCTTTAATATTCTTCACTGCATCCTCTTTTCTACATTTCTTTCTTTTTTGAATTAACAGAGGTTATATATTTAATTCCTATAAGTGTTCCAATCATAAGAACGATTCCTATTATAAGCGGAATTACCGGACTTTGTATAAATCCTGCAAATATATAAGTCATGCATGATATAACCGCAACAACCATAACATACGGAAGCTGTGTGGATACATGATTCATGTGATTACACTGTGCTCCAGCCGATGCCATAATGGTTGTATCAGAAATAGGTGAACAATGATCTCCGCATACAGCACCAGCCATACATGCAGATATTGATATAATCATCATTGTATGATTTATTCCTGAAAATGTTCCTACAACAATAGGTATGAGAATACCAAACGTTCCCCATGACGTACCTGTCGCAAATGCGAGTAACGCACCAATTATAAATATAATTGCCGGGAACAGCGACAGCCATGGACCTGATATATTTTCAACTAATGATGCAACATATTCTTTTGCACCAAGACTGTCTGTCATTGACTTTAATGTCCATGCAAATACAAGAATAAGAATTGCAGGAACCATCGCTTTAAATCCTTCAGGAATACAATTACAGCACTCTGTAAAACCCAGTACTCTTCTGACAGAATAAAATGCTATTGTTATTATAAGTGCAAAAAAGCTGCCAAGCATAAGTCCCATTGAAGCATCACTTCCTGAAAATGCTTCAATAAATCCTGTTCCGCTAAAAAATCCTCCTGTATAAATCATCCCGATTACACAGCATATTATTAATGTCACAATAGGAAAAATTAAATCTATAACTTTTCCTCTTCCCTTTATCACATCCTGCGATACATTCTCATATGGCCTGTCACCTGTTGTATAAAGGTCTCCATTTGCAGCATTAGACTCATGCTCTGCCATAGGGCCAAAATCAATCTTTAATATTACAAATGTAAGCATCGCAACTATTGTGAGCAACGCATAATAATTATACGGAATTGCATTGATAAATATTGAAAATCCGTCTTCACCCGGAACAAATCCGGTAACCGCTGCTGCCCATGAAGATATAGGTGCTATGATACATACAGGTGCTGCTGTTGCGTCAATAAGATATGCAAGCTTTGCCCTTGATACATTATGTTTATCTGTTATAGGTCGCATTACGCTTCCAACAGTAAGACAGTTAAAATAATCATCTATAAATATCAGCACACCAAGAAGTATAGATGCAAGCTGTGCTCCTATTCTTGTTTTAATATGTTTTCCTGCCCATTCACCAAATGCAGCAGAACCGCCAGCCCTGTTCATCATGCTTACCATAATTCCCAGTACAACAAGAAATACAAGAATTCCTACATTATACGAATCCGTAAGAACTCCAAGAATTCCGTCATCAAATATATGAAGAACAGATTTTTCCAGGCTGAATCCCGTCTGGAAAAGATTCCCATAAAATAAACCACCCATAACAATTCCAATAAATAAAGAACTGTAAACTTCTTTTGTTATAAGTGCAAGTATAATAGCCACAAGTGGCGGAATCAAAGCCCAGAATGTGGCATACATATTAGGTAAATATTCTACGATTTCGTTCATGAAATCTCCTTTCAACATTTGTTAATCTGACAGCTATTATACAGGACTGCCATACTGTTTTTCAAGTACCGGAATCATTTTTAATATCTGTATAATGAGTGGAATTACCATAATAAACCATACTATCGGCTCTGCAACAATGACACCAGCATATCCAAGCCACGGAACAAGCGTCGCAGCAATTATAATTTTCCCAACCATTTCCAGAGAACTTGATACAAGCGGTATTATATGTTCGCCAAGCCCCTGCATCGCATTTCTTAGTATGCATATAAATGCTGTAACAAAATAAAATACCGTATCAAATTTAAGATAATTCACCGCATTTCTTATTACATTTTCATTATTGCTTCCTGTAACAAGATATATAAGCCAGTCTCCGATTGTATAACTTGCTATTACTGTAAGCACACACCATGAACATGTATATATAAGTGCGGATTTTATTCCTGTTTTAACGCGGTCAATTCTTCCAGCCCCCATATTCTGGCCGCAATAAGTAGCCATCGTCTGCCCAAATACAGTAAACATTATCATAAACATCTCTGATATTTTTCTTGCTGCAGTATGTGCAACAATTATATCCTGTCCAAGCTTGTTAATTGCCGTCTGAAGTGTCAGTGAACCAATATTTACAAGTGAACTCATAAATCCCATTGAAAGACCTGAGCCCAGCATATTTCTTACAAGATTACCATCAAGAGCTGTAAAATCACTCTTTGTAAGACGCAGTATCTCATATTTTTTAAACATATAAACAAAACATATTACAAATGCAATAATCTGTGCAAGCACCGTTGCTATCGCAGCTCCACGCACGCCGGACTTTAATACTACAACAAAAAATAAATCTCCGGTAATATTAAGAGCAACCGATACAAGAAGTATTATAAGCGGCGTTATTGTATCACCCAGTGACCTTAAAACAGCTGCACATGAATCATAAAGAAATGTTGCCGTCATTCCGGCAATTATAATAAATATGTATGCACCCGCTTCACCATATAGATTATGCGGTACATTTAAAAATCCCAAAAGTGTATTTTTAAATATCATTCCAAGAACAGTAAGCACTATTGATATTCCTGTTCCAAGAAGTATCGATGCCGCAAAAGATTTTTTCATTCCCTTTATATCTTTCGCACCAAATCTTTGTGCAGTTATAATTGCAAATCCGTTGGCAAGTCCAAGCAGAAATCCTATAATAAGATTACTTACTGTACTTGTCGAGCCAACAGCTGCAAGTGCATCTTCACCAAGAAAAGAACCTACAATCCTTGTATCTGCAAGACTGTACGTAAGCTGTAACAGATTTGCAAGAAAAATAGGAAACGCAAAAGATAAAATAAGCGAAGATGGTTTGCCTTTTGTCAAATCTTTCATATATTCAATTCTCCTATACTTCTAATTCTATGACTATAGTCATGTCAGTTTTTATCGCAATATTCTTTTATTGTCGCAAGAAGTTTATCAAAATCAAGCGGTTTTGCCATGTGAACATTCATTCCCGCTGCAAGGCTCTGCTCAACATCATCATGAAAGGCATTAGCACTCATTGCTATCATAGCAACTGTTTTTGCATCCGGTCTGTCCATTTTTCTTATATTTTTTGCTGCTTCAAGTCCACCCATTACAGGCATCATAACATCCATGAGAACAACCTTGTACTCTCCATATTGCGATGTTTCAAATATTTTAACAGCTTCTTCCCCATTGACAGCCGGCATAGCCTGTGCACCGGCTCCTTCTATTATAAATCTTGCAATTTCCATATTAAGCTCATTATCTTCAGCAATAATAATTTTATTTCCGTCAAGCCTAATTTTTTCATCTGCAGCTATTTCCTGTTGTCTGCTTTCATATGAATCATCTATCTCAAAAGGTATTTTTACATAAAATGTTGTTCCATATCCCTGTCTGCTGATAAATTCGATAGTTCCTCCCATCTGGACAGTGAGCTTTTTTGATATTGCAAGACCCAGACCTGTTCCTGCATATGTTGTGCGTACCCTGTTTTTTTCCTGTGCGAATGGTTCAAATGCTTTTTTCTGAAAATCTTCACTCATTCCCTGTCCATTATCAGTACATACAAACTCAAACATTATATTTTTTTCATCTATCCTGTTTTCTGTGCAGCTGACCCTTACATATCCTCCACGCTTATTATACTTTACAGCATTAGATACAATATTTTGAAGTATCTGTTTTATGTGAAGTGAACTTCCTATAAGATGGTCATTTTCTATATTAAGCGGAGCTTTTATATAATCCACGCCACTTTCATTTGCCTGCATTTCTATGACACTGTCAACCTCCATCAGTAGTTTTGAAAGACAGAATGGCTCTTTTGTAAGAACTATCTCACCTGATTCAAGCTTATTCATATCCAGAACATCATTAACCAATTCAAGTAAAAATCCTGATGCCGCCATTATCTTATCAAGACATTCTTCTGCTTTCTTTCTATCATTCAGATAAAAACGGCATATTTCAACCATTCCTCTTATACCATTAATAGGAGTTCTTATATCATGACTCATACGTCTGAGGAAATCCGTTTTGGCAACGTTGGCCTTTTCTGCCTGCTGTGCAGCTGCCTTTAGCTGATGCTGGTATTTTAACTCACGAAGCTTTTCTTCTGTAATATCACGAAAAAGCATGAGAATAGCAGCTATATGCCCATTTTTGTCATGACTTTGCGGAACAATTGCAATCATATACCATCTGCTGTTGATATTTTCAACAGTATATTCAAGATAACGGCTCTGCTCCAGACGTGACGTAAGTGTATTAATATCTGCAAACTTCCTGAATGAATCTCTTTGAGACGGAATAATCCGGTTGCTTGTATAGGCTTCAAGCATCTGTTTTACGTTATGTTTCTGGTCAAAAATATAATCGAGCTTTTCCGGAGTCTTTATAAGTTCCCACTGGTCATTCTTAATATCAATAAGAATAAGTGCAGAATATATGCTGCTTATCGACCTGATTATACGAAACTGCTTGTCAAGCTGTCTTGTGTTTATATAAAGTATATGCTGCCTTATTGCCATGGCAAGAACAAGCATCATTATATATGCACCCGTACAGAATATAACCGCTTTTGTACGGTCACTGTAAATTGATGATGATGGAAAAAATACATATATTCCATATCTTCCATATATCATCCTGCTGCCATACCACTCAGACTGTGACGAACCAAACTTTACCATTTTGTTGCCATCATCATTCCAGTCCCCCAAAAAAGCATCTTGATATTCGCTTAAAGTCTTCCCCTGATATTCCTCAATATTACAATTAACAATTTTATCATCACACGATATAAAAACAATTCCATCATTTTCAAATGTAAAATCCGTTATAAGAGATTCCATTGTTATATCACCATTGTTTTCAAATCCCGGCTGTTTCTTTTCATATGCAGCAACAATTCCACATTTATCTCTTCTCGAAACGACTGCCATATCATATTCACCATCATCAAGTTCAATTCTTGTCATGTATGATTTCAACGGGTATTCTATAATCTGTGTAATAACATTATTATCGATATTAGCACTGTCAGAGATCTTTTTCCACCATATGTCCGAATCCTCAGTAAAATATTCACAATTCATATCCGAATCAAATATACATATTCCTCCGAGTCTCTGCTCATAAACATAATCCTCGAAAAAACTTTCATCATATGCTTCTTTGTCAAGGCTTCTGGCTGCTTCTGTCGTTTTATCAAGCAGTCTGTACAAACTCTTTACTTTGTCATTTTCTTTATAATCTTCATATCTTAAAATTCTTGACTTTGCAAAAAGAAGCGTTTTGTCTGCTGCTTTTTCTGTCCTGCGTACATCATACACTGTAAAAAGACCATATACCGCAAATATCAGAAACAATCCTATAAATGTCACAGTATATACCATCTTAACGCTTATCTCACCTTTTTTTATAGCTCTCATTTAATCATCCCCCATAAATATATCTGCGTTAATTCCATATGATTCAGCAATTTTTTTAATTGTTCCATCATCCATCATCTGCTTTAATATATCATTAAGCATATCCGGAACATCATCAGATCTCCCCTTTTTAAATGCAACTCCAAGTTCAGATTTATATAATATCTCATCAAGAATAATAAACTGCTGCGGATTAGTATCAACAAATCTTTTAATTGCAACCTCATGTCCTGCCGCAGCATCTATATATCCTTTTCTCAGACTCGCATATAATTCACTCATTGTAGACATGCTGTAAACAGCAGAAACTCCCTGAATTCTATCATCTTCACCACTTAATATGATATGTTCCGGTTTTGATGTTGACTGCACTGCAATTCTTTTGCCCTTTAAATCAGCAAATGAATTGATTTCTCTGTCTTTCCTTACAACAATAACCTGACGGCTGTACATATATGGTCCCGCCCATCTGTAATCATCAGTTCTTCCGCTCATTGTAAAACTTCCCCACAGACAATCAATCTCATTACTGTCAAGAAAGCTATCCTTCCTGTCCCATGTAATCTGCTTAAAAACAGGTGTTATCCCCAGCCTGCGGCACGCTTCCTTTGCAATATCCACATCAATACCAACATTTTCACCAGACTCATCAATGTAATTATATGGTTCATAATTGTCACTCCCGATTACAAGACTGACAGCACTTATTCCTGACGATTCTTCAGCTTTAATCATATCATCTTCATCTGTATCTTTGCTTTCCGAACATCCTGTTAAAAGCAGTATACAAACCATCATTAATACCAAAATATACTCACATGTCTTCTTAAAAATATCTCCTCGCATACATCTCTCCCCATTCTTTATAACCGTATCAATTAATTTACTGTATATTTATTATACAGCAAATATCATAAATTACAATTACAATTTTTATCTGTATGTTTTATTTTTAAAAAAAGCACAATATGCTTAATATTATTAACTATATTATGGCATACACAAAATTATGGTGCAAAAAAAGAAGACAGAATACGACGCCGCATACTAAGTACCGTCATCACAACTTCTGTCTTCTGTATTATAATAAGCTCCCTGCAGCTATATTTGCAAGTCCGCTCATGATGATATCATAGACATTTATTATTATTTACAAGACAAAAAATTTAAAAATGATACATTTGGGGACGTCTGTCACGAAACAGCCCCCAGCTCACTCTCAAATCACGGTTTTCATCTAAATCCGACTCGCCATATACTATTTCTTCTTTATCACGCGATGCCTGCATAACAATTTCTCCTGTGGAATCCGTGACAAATGAAGAACCATAAAATACAAGTGAAGATTTCTGTCCGCCATTTTCATCTGATGGCTCTACATACTCTTCTCCGATTCTGTTAGCAGCGACAACAGGAATTACATTGCAGGCTGCATGTCCCTGCATACATCTTCTCCAATGTGGCATACTGTCAACTTCAAGAATCGGCTCAGAACCTATTGCTGTTGGATAAAATAATATTTCCGCTCCCTGAACAGCCATTCCTCTCGCAGTTTCCGGAAACCACTGGTCCCAGCATATTCCGATTCCTATTTTACCATATCTTGTATCCCACACCTTAAATCCTGTATCTCCCGGTGTAAAATAAAACTTTTCCTGATAATAATGGTCATCCGGAATATGTGTTTTTCGGTAAATTCCAAGAACACTCCCGTCTGCATCGATAACTGCAGTCGTATTATAAAAAACATTTACGTCTTTTTCATAAAAACTTATCGGAAGCACAACTTCAAGTTCAGCCGCAACTTTTTTAAAATGATTAACCGCTTCATCTTCTTCTAAACTGCGTGCGTATAAATAATAATCATAATTTCTTTCCTGACAGAAATATTGTCTTTCAAAAAGCTCCGGCAGAAGAATAATCTTTGCTCCTTCTGATGCTGCTTTACGAACCATTTTATCCGCTTTTGCGATATTTTCTTCTACAGATTTTGTGCATTGCATCTGGATGCCTGCGTATTTTACTTTTCGCATTTTATCTCTCCTCAAATTTTCAAAAATATAATATCAGTCAAAACCTTCCGCTTTCGGTATCTGCTGTGTAATGCAGTGTATATTGCCGCCTCCGACAATTATATCCCTTGCATACACTGGAATTATCTGTCTTTCAGGAAATGCCTCCGATAAAATATCACATGCTGCTTTATCGTTTTTATCACCAAACTGGGGAACTATAACTGCTTTGTTTGATATATAAAAATTGACATATGATGCAGCAAGTCTCTCTCCTGCTTCCCTTTCATCCTCACCGTCCTCAAATTCAAGTCCTTTAAGGTCATGCTCCGTTATGCATATATGATTTGAAGGAATTGGAAGTTTCCTAACCTTTATTTTTCTTCCTTTCGCATCTGTTTCATTTTCAAGAACTTTAAGACATGACATGCTCATCTCGTACTGTGGATCATTTTTGTCATCCGTCCATGCAAGAACAACCTCACCCGGCGATGTAAATGCACACACGTTATCCACATGCTCGTTGGTTTCGTCATTATATATTCCACAAGGAAGCCATATTATTTTGTGGACATTGCAATACATTTTAAGTTTTTCTTCAATCTGTGGCTTTGTAAGTCCCGGATTGCGTCCTTTGCTTAAAAGACAATTTTCTGTAACAAGAAGTGTTCCTTCTCCATCTGTGTGTATAGAACCTCCTTCAAGAACAAATGGTGCTGCATTGTAATAATCACATCCGAAATGCTTCATAAACTCTATCGCAATCTTATCATCCCTGCTCCAGTCGGCATACAATCCATCATACTCACCGCCCCATGCATTGAACTTCCAGTTAATTCCTCTTAAAATTCTATCTTTATACGAAACATCAGCATCGCCGCTTACGACAAATGTCGGTCCTGTATCTCTTGCCCATGCATCATCAGAATCCATAATAACTAATCTTATTTTGTCCGAAAGCATTTGAAGTGCATTTTCATACTGTCTTTCTGAAACCAGCATATAAACCTGTTCGCTTTCTCCTATCGCTTCTGCTATGGAACAAAATGCCTTTCTCGCCTCTCTTGCTTCATATGCCCACGACCCAGGTCTTTCAGGCCAGATCATAATACATCCATGATGCTGCTCAAATTCCGCCGGCATACGAAATCCGTCGTAAGCTGGATTACGTAATAATTCACCCAATTTACAATCTCCTTTTAAACTCATCGTAATCAAAATGTTTCCATACCCTGCAATCGCCATTTGCATCCATAATTGCAATGTCCGGCAATGGTATTCCGTTAAATGTATTGTTTTTTACCATTGAATATATTGCCATATCCTCAAATACAAGCCTGTCTCCTGCATTTACTTCTGAATCAAACTCATAATCACCGGTTATGTCACCTGCAAGACATGTATATGACGATAATCTGTACCTGAATCTTCCATCAGCAGGCTTTTCCCATATATCGGCATTGATATCATCAAGCCTTACGGCATCTCTTAATGGCGGCACATATGGCATTTCAAGCACATCCGGCATATGACATGCTGCTGATGTATCAAGTATAAGTGTCGTTATCCCGTTTTCCACCTTATCAAGAACTGTTGTTACAAGATAACCGGCATTTAATGCAACAGCCTCTCCGGGTTCGACATAAACATCCACATTATAAGTTCTTTTAACATGATTTATGCAATTTTCAAGCCTTTTTATATCATAATCATCCCTTGTTATATGATGTCCACCGCCAAAGTTGACCCATTTTATACTGTCGGACTGCATCAGAAATCCGAATTTTTCTTCAACAACATTTAGAGTTTTCTCTAAATCATCGGAATTCTGCTCACATAGTGTATGAAAGTGAATACCCTCCATTCCGGCAAGTGCATCAGGATTTTTCTGCAGTGCTTTTTTCAGATTTTCTTCTGTTACTCCAAGTCTGCTGCCCGGGGCACATGGATCATATATTGCATGATCTCCCTGTGTTGAATGCTCAGGATTAACACGCAGTCCGAAGCTCACTCTGTTATTTATGCACTTCTCTTTATGGCATATAAGCTGATTTACTGAGTTAAAGACAACATGGTCACATATTTTTACAAGTTTATCCATATCTTCATCTGTAAATGCAGGTGCAAAAACATGATTTTCTTTTCCCATGCACTCATACCCGAGTTCTGCCTCAAAAATCCCACTTGCCGTTGTTCCGCTTATGTATTGCGATATAAGCGGATACAACGCATATGATGAAAATGCTTTCTGTGCAAGAAGTATATGACACCCCGTATGCTCTTCGACACTCTTTAATATTTCAAGATTATGTATAAGTTTTTTTTCATCAATAACATAAGCGGGTGTCTTTAACTCATCAAATTTCATAATAATTCTCCTTGTAATCCGCAAAAATTATCCGTTTACGGCACTTTAATATCAATCAACCAGTACGGGATTTTCATCAACTTTCCACGGAAGTCCGTATTTGTTAAGTGCGTCCATATATGGGTCAGGATCAAACTCGTCTGTCGTAAATACACCCGGCTTATTCCATATTCCTTTTGCAACAAGCATTGTTCCAATCATCGCAGGAACACCTGTCGTATAAGAAATAGCCTGTGAACCGACTTCTCTGTAACACTCCTGATGGTCGCATACATTGTAAATATATATTTTTCTTTCTTTTCCGTCCTTAATTCCCGTAAATATACAGCCAATATTAGTCTTTCCGACTGTTCTTGGACCGAGAGAAGCAGGATCTGGAAGAAGTGCTTTTAAAAACTGTATAGGAACTATCTGCTGACCGTTAAATTCAACAGGATCTGTTCTTAACATACCTACATTTTCGAGGCATTTCATGTGTGTAAGATAACTCTGTCCGAATGTCATAAAGAAACGTATTCTCTTAACATGAGGAATATTTGCGGCAAGTGCTTCTATTTCTTCATGGTGCAAAAGATACATATCCTTCATTCCTACGCCCTCAAAATCATATTCACGCTTGATTGACATAGGCGGAATCTCAACCCAGTGTCCGTCTTCCCAATAAGAACCCGGTGCAGAAACTTCCCTCAGATTTATTTCAGGATTAAAGTTTGTTGCAAAAGGATAACCGTGATCGCCACCGTTGCAGTCGAGAATATCTATTGTATGTATTTCATCGAAATAGTGTTTCTGTGCATATGCTGTAAATACACTTGTAACACCCGGGTCAAAACCAGTTCCCAAAAGTCCCGTAATTCCTGCCTCTTTATATTTTTCCCTGTAAGCCCACTGCCATGAATAGTCAAAATATGCTGTAAAACCGAGGCGTTTGCATCTTTCCTCATACACCTTTCTCCACTCAGGATTATCCGTATCCTCACACTCATAATTCGCAGTGTCAACATAAGGAACTTTGCATGCAAGACATGCATCCATAATCGTTAAATCCTGATACGGAAGTGCAACATTAAGAACAACATCAGGCTTGAATTTATTTATCAATGCAATAACCTCATCTGTGTTATCCGCATCAACCTTTGCTGTTGTAATGTTTGTCTTTGTATTTCCCTTTAATTCTTCTGCAAGCACATCACACTTGCTCACTGTCCTGCTCGCAATACACAAATCAGTAAATACATCACTCACCTGACATATTTTGTGAATTGCAACTGAGGCAACGCCTCCACATCCGATTACTAATACTCTGCTCATTATTTTTCCTCCTGTTCTAATAATTCTTCAACATACTTTGGAAGCATAAATGCTCCTGTATGAAGATTAGTTGTGTAATATTCTGTATATATGTCTCTTTTTTTCCACTCGTCTGCCTTAAAATCTTTAAGCGGATGATACTTCTTTGAAGCAAAACCGAAAAGCCAGTAACCTGACGGGCTTGTAGGTATGTGTGCCTGATATACCCTGCTTATCGGAAATGTGTGAAATACTTTTTTATGCATACTCCTGCATGCATCCTCATCCTCGTCATAAAATGGGCTTCCGTGCTGATACACAAGTATTCCGTCATCTTTTAACGCCTTGTAACAGCTTCCGTAAAATTCTCTTGTAAACAGCCCCTCAGACGCTCCAAACGGGTCAGTTGCATCATTTATGATAAGGTCATACTCATTCATTTTCGAGCGGAGAAATCTCAACGCATCATAATTGTATATATGCACTCTTTCATCATCAAGACCTATTGAGGTCTCTGGGAAATACTCCTTGCACACATCGACAAACATGCTGTCCTGCTCGACAATATCTATATTTTCGATATTGTCATATTGCAATAATTCTTTTGATACGCCGCCATCACCACCGCCGATGATAAGAACATTTTTCACATCAGGGTGCACCGCCATCGGCACATGCACAACCATTTCATTATAAATAAAGCAATCCTGCTCCGAAAATATAACGCTTCCGTTAAGTGTCAGGAATTTACCGAATTCAGGCGATTCAAACACATCTATCCTCTGATAATCGCTTTTTCCTGAAAATAACTGCTTTTCCACACGTATGTCAAACTTAACATGCGGCGAGTGCAGCTCCGAAAACCAAAATTCCATATTGCCCTCCAAATTATGCATTGTTTATTCTTTATATTTCATTTATTTTTTATATTTTTAATACATTCAGATATTCAAGAGCCGAATCTTCCATTCCCTGCATTGAACATCCTTTTTCAACGGAATATTGTATGTAATCAATAATTTCTTCCGTAATTTCCTCACCCGGTGCCAGTATCGGTATTCCAGGCGGATATGCCATTACAAATTCACCTGAAATATGACCTTTCGTATCGCGTATAGGCATTTTTATTTTTTCGGCATAAAAAGCTTCCTGCGGAGATGCAAGAACCCTCGGAAGAAGCATCTGCCTGTCTACCTCAAATCTTTTCTCTTCTTTTGAGTAAATACGGCTTATTTCGGCAAGTGCACCGACAAGACGCTCAATATCCTGAATCCTGTCTCCGATTGAAATGTATGCCATAATATTTCCTATATCACCGAACTCAATCTGGATATCATATTCATCCCTTAAAATGTCATAGACCTCTATTCCGTCAAGTCCTATATCTCTTGTATACACGCACAGCTTTGTGACATCATAATCGTATACCGTACCTCCGTTTACAAGCTCTTTACCATAAGCATAATAACCGCCTATTGAATTAATTTCATCCCTTGCATACTGTGACCACTCGCTAACTTTTGCAAATGACTGCCTTCCCCTTAATGCAAGATTACGCCTTGATATATCAAGGCTCGTCATAAGGAGATACGATGCACTTGTGGTCTGCGTGATATTGATAATTGTCTGGACATAATCCGCATTCATTCCGTTATTCGTCAGAAGAATTGAACTCTGTGTAAGCGAACCACCGGATTTGTGCATTGATATAGCTGCCATGTCCGCTCCCGCTTTCATAGAATTCATTGGAAGATTATCCCCGAAATAAAGATGCGTTCCGTGTGCTTCATCGGCAAGCACTTTCAATCCGTATGAATGAGCTATGTCACATATTCCCTTTATGTCAGAGCATATTCCGTAATATGTCGGATTATTTACAAGCACCGCTACTGCCCGCGGGTGCTCCTGAATCGTCTTTTCAACCTGTTCTACGGTTACTCCGAGTACGATTCCTAACTTTGCATTAATCTCCGTGTTAAGATAAACAGGTATTGCACCGCACAAAATCAACGCATTGATAACACTTTTATGAACATTTCTCGGAACAATAATCTCATCGCCTGCCTTACAGACTGAAAGTACCATATTCTGTACTGCCTGCGTTGTTCCACCAACCATAAAAAAAGCATGCTCTGCACCAAACGCATCTGCCGTCAGCTCTTCTGCCTCTTTTATTACCGAAACCGGATGACAAAGATTATCAAGCGGTTTCATTGAATTTACATCAATTCCCACACATCGTTCACCAAGTAAATCGACAAGTTCGGGATTACCTCTGCCACGTTTGTGTCCCGGAACATCAAACGGAACTATTCTTTTTTTTCTGAATCTTTCGATAGCCTCATACAATGGAGCTGATGCCTGTCTTTTTAAATCCATTTCCTCTCTCCCTGCCATTATATTATCGCAGCGGCCGTCAGATTTCCGTATAATACAAATTCTAAATTTTCGTAAAATACGGACTTTGGCTTGCTGCCAACGTAAAATGTGTGCCGTAAGGCACAAAAAGGCGTGATTAATTTAAAATTAATCACGCCTGTAGTATATTCAATCATTCTTTTATTAATCCCTGTACATGTACGTATACATATTACTTCATGTATAGTTAAACAGTAACATAGGATGTTTTGAAATAAAGGGAACATCAAGGTTCACTTCTGTTGAGGAAGTTAAACAGTAACATAGGATGTTTTGAAATTTAATTCAGCAGTACCTGAAATATGGTGCTGTTGAATGTTAAACAGTAACATAGGATGTTTTGAAATGGTGTTTCGGGTATTAAGGGAAACGCAGAATCCGGTTAAACAGTAACATAGGATGTTTTGAAATAAAGTTGCCGCAAGTGGTTCATATAACGATTTGAGTTAAACAGTAACATAGGATGTTTTGAAATTTTCTTGTTGATTGTTGCCGGCAACTTCAGGTATCAGTTAAACAGTAACGTAGGATGTTTTGAAATTCAGGAAGCTGGAGCATTTCTGCGAGCTTTGAATAGTTAAACAGTAACATAGGAAGTTTTGAAATGCTGTTTAATTGGCGTTGGCAGTGCCACTACATACTGTTAAACAGTAACATAGGATGTTTTGAAATAGTGACAGACTGCTGCCGCTGTAATCTGTGACTGCAGTTAAACAGTAGCATAGGATGTTTTGAAATTTATCAAGTTTGTCGGTAAAACCATTTGACAAGTTTGTTAAACAATAATATTGGATATTTTGAAATGTGACAGTTGCGGCAAACTTTGAACAGCAAATGTATTAAACAATAACATAAAATGTTTTGAAACGATGTTGAGAGTGGGCATGCAACTACCACAACAGTTTAAACAGCAACATAAGATGTACTATAATTTAATTTATTTTGTTAATGTCACAGCAACATAAACAGGCATTAAAAATAAAATCATTAAATTAAATATTAAAGTGTGAACGGAGGGGTGATATGAATATTAACGGAACAATAATTAATTATTATTTCCACTGTAAAAGGCAATGTTATTTACATGGTAACAGGCTTAATATGGAAGATAATAGCGAACAGGTGAAAATTGGAAAAGCTATACATGAAGAAAGGGCAGAAAATAAAAACAATACGGAAATAGCCATAGATAATATCAGATTGGATAAGCTTACAAAAGAGTATCTTACAGAAGTTAAAAAGTCAGATGCCGACGCAGAAGCCGCAAAATGGCAGTTGTTATATTATTTAAAAGTGTTGAAAACTAAAGGTGTTATAAGAAAAGGCAAGTTGGAATTTGCTGAAAAAAATAAAAAAGACAAAAAGATTATAATAATAGAACTTACGGATGAAGTAGAGAAGGAACTGGACAAATATATTGATGAAATAGAACAATTATTAAATCAAGATAGGATTCCTGAATGTATCAACAAGTCAACTTGTAAAAAGTGTGCATATTATGAATATTGTTATATTTAATAAAATATAATGCCAATTATTTACTGAGAAATACATCTATGAAACGGAGGTTTATATGGGGAGTACAAGGTATATTATGTCGATGGGGGAACTTACGAGAAAAGATAACTCGTTATGTTTTAGAAAAGACGGTAAGAATGTATATATTCCGGTGGAAAATACCAAAGAAATATTTTGCTTTAATGAAGTGAGCATAAATACAAAATTATTGGATTTTTTATCACAAAATAATATTATAATACATTTTTATAATTATTATGGCGGATATAGTGGTACATATTATCCGAGAGACCATTATCTTAGCGGAAAACTGCTTGTCAAGCAGGTAAATAAATATAATGAAGACAGGATGAGTATAGCAAGACCTATTGTAAAAGGAATAGGATTAAATATATATGAAATATTGTACCATTATTATAAACATGATAAAAAAGAGGTAAAAGAAACAATCGACTGGATTAAGAAGAATTTTATTCCATCTGTTGACAATGCAAAAGACGTAAAAGAATTAATGTCTTATGAGGGCGAAGTATGGATGAAATTTTATGCCGATTTTAAATATTTTCTCCCGGAAGATTTTCGCTGAGTCTTGATATAAGTGAAGTGTTTAAACCTGTTATAGTGTTCAGGACAATATTTGATTTGGTTAATAATCGTAAATTGCAAGTTGAAAAACATTTTGAGAAAAACGTGAATTATTGTATTTTGAACGAAGAGGGAAGAAAAATATTTATTCAGGCATTTGAGGAAAGGCTTGAAAATGTTTTTTTACATCCGTCGTTAAAAGAAGGGTCAGTTATAGAACAGCAATTAAACTTGATTGCTATAAGCTTATAAAAAGTATTTTGGAAGAAAAAGAATTTATTCCATTTTCGTTGAAAGAAGGGTTATAGTGAAAAGAGAAAAAAATTACAACTATGCATTTTTGTTTTATGATGTAGGAGAAAAGCGTGTGCAAAAAGTATTTAAAATATGCAAAAAAATATTTATCACACTACCAGAAATCTGTATTCAGAGGGGATATGACACCGTCGAAATTAATATCCTTGAGAAATGAATTAAAAAAAGTTATAAATGATGATGAAGATTTTGTGTGTATAGTAAAATTAATGAATGATAACGTATTTGGAGAGGAAGTGCTTGGAAATGCAGCTCATGAAACGGGAGAGGATTTGATTATATAACTTAAAACATAAATTTAAATTATAACTTTAATAGATAAAATTGGTGGCAGACAAAAATTTTTGATTAAACAGATAAATTTTTTGCCTGCCGTTTAATTCATACTCAGGTGCACTTTATTACCTGAATATGAGCAATTATTATTTTCCCCTGTAATCCGAAGGACTTTTGTGCATCATGCGTTTGAAAGCACGCCTGAAAGAATACACGCTGTTGTAGCCTGTTTTTTCCGCAATTTCGACAATGGTTTTATCGGAAGAGGCGAGAAGTTCGCATGCTTTTTTAATGCGGATATTTTCAAGGTGGTCCGCAAAGCATATGCCTGTCGCTTCCTTAAAACATGATGAGAGGTATCCTTCAGAAACGTCAAACTGTCTTGCGGTACATGCGAGATTAAGATTCGGGTTGCTGAAATTGTCCGACATGTAAATTTTAACTTCGTTAATAGGAAGTTTTTTTCGCAAAATTCTGTGAGAATTCAGTGCAAGGCTTATTTGGCGGCATGTCTCTGTAAGAAGGGCAAAATACTGTTTTTGATTGTGTTGCAGTTCTGACATATCCTGACTGAATTTTAAAAGAATATCCTGAAAATTGTTTTTTGTCGGATTAAGTGTCATAAGGCTTGCTGTTATGCTGTGGTGCAGTTTTAACATTTCTGATGTGTCAAGCGAACGGATTATTACATTTTCATCAAAAAGAATGTGCATGACAAATTCCAAAGAAGGATTATTGTTGTATTTGACTGCATTTATAAGCAGATTTGCAGCTGTATCGGGATAGTAATGTTTAAATGAATCTGATTCGGTGAATGAAACGTAATCGTCATACTGCATAATATATAAATCTTTTTCCTGCATTGTATTAAAAAGGCATGTAAGTGCCTCTTTTTTTGCAAATATAAATTCCGAAAAATTTCCACATGGGCGGCTTATTCCCCACAGAGTACGGCAGTTGTATCTTTTTGAAAAATAATTGTGTATGCCGGTGATACAGTTTTTAATATTAAAATCTTCATTGTGATTAAAAATCAGCAGAAGTTCGTGATTTTCGGTGCGGTAAAACCATACGATACAATCACGGCAGCCGGATGCGTATCCGGGAATAAAGGAGATTACGTCGTGCTGGTAAGAGCCGTTATTGTTTTTGGTATCGGGAGCGAAAGCTGCAATCGTATAAAGCGGCAGCTTGAAATATGTATGCAGTATATCAAGACATTCTGCGTCTGTGACGATTTCATTTTTTGTAAAAAGCTGATGAATAAATCCGTTGATAATTACACTGTTGTCCATAAGCAGACCTCCATGATTCTGTGAGTGAAGATACATTTGTTAAGATAAAAAAATGTATCATGCTCTTTTATCATAAGCCATTAACAGTCTGAATGCAAGGTTTTATAAAGCACTTTTATAAAAAAGAATTACATAAGGATACTTTTTACATTAAATTCTATTGTATCTTTAAAATAAAATGTGAAAATATTATGATTATTTTGTAAATTAAGGGAAGTTTTTACACTCTTTTTACAACAATTCACAAGGGTAATATTTTAAGGAGGTAAAAATAGTGGGTAACGAATTTGAAAATCGTGAGCAGCGGAGAAAAATGAAAAAATCACGTGCAAAGTCAGGAAAAGCCAAAGCTACAAGAGCAACAGCGGTAATGATGGCGGCTCTTATGGCAACATCGGGAATGTCACTTCCGACGGGGATTTTTGCATATGGAGCAGAAAATAACAAACTTCTTGCATTTGCGGGAGCAGAAGGCGGTGGAAGATATGCAACAGGTGGACGAGGATATGACGTTTATGTCGTAACAAATCTTGAAGATTACGGAAGAAATGATAAGCCTGTAGAGGGTTCATTAAGATATGGAATAGAGGAAGCAGCCAAGAATAACGGCGGTACAATGATTGTATTTAATGTGGGCGGTACAATTGCACTTAAACAGAAGCTTACATTTGCAGGCAGAAAGAACATAACACTTGCGGGACAGACAGCTCCTGGAGACGGAATTACACTGTCAGGTTATGACACGGATATAAGCAATTCGGAAAATCTTATCATAAGATACATGAGATTCAGACCGGGTGCTGCCAATGTACATACAGGCGGTGATTCTATGGATGCACTCTGGGGCAGGGACAATAAAACATTTATTATTGACCACTGTTCATTCAGTTGGAATACAGATGAGACAATTTCAACTTACAGAGGTAAAGACGGTACGGTTCAGTGGTGTATTATTTCTGAGAGTCTTACTGTTTCCGGACACTCAAAGGGACGTCACGGATACGGCGGTATTTTTGGCGGCGATAATGTGTTATTCAGCAATAACCTTATGGCTAACCATACATCAAGAAATCCGCGAGTTGGCGGCGGCTGCATGGGCGACCCTACAAAGGACGGCGGAAGCACAGCTACATTGCAGATTAGCAACAATGTGCTTTATAACTGGGGATACAATACATGCTATGGCGGCGGATATGCGTATACCAATTACATAAATAATTATCTCAAAGCCGGAATAGGTACAAGAGAAGTAGTATTTAACCAGCTCATAGATATGGGTGAGTCAACAAAACCGGGCGGTTTCTACGTAAACGGCAATTATATGGAAGGAAATGCAGCCGTAACGGCAGACAATTCCAAGGGGGAAAAGATGTCAGGTGCAACATCGGGGGCAAATAAGACAGAAGTTGCCAATAAGCCATATACAGCCGAAGGTTTTGCAAGTGCAACTGTAGTTGACGCAAAGGATTGTTATGAATCTGTGCTTACAAAAGCAGGTGCAACATATCCTTACCGTGACGCAATCGATGCAAGGGTTGTTGCAGAGACACGAAACGACACAGGCAGATATATCAATACAGAAGATGAAGTTGGAGGTTATCCGGCACAGACAATTTCAAGAGCAGCGGATTTTGATACTGATATGGATGGTATTCCTGATACATGGGAGACGGCACATGGATTAAATCCTAATGATGCAGCAGATTCAAAGAAAATAAATCCGTCAACGGGATATGCTTATGTTGAGGAATATTTTAACGGTCTTGTTGAAAATGTTGAAAAATCGGATTATATTGCACCAAACCCTGATGTTGAAACAGATGTTGCGGAAAACACACAGTATAATGAGGGCGACACAGTAAAAGTAACTGCTACAGCTAAGGCAAATAACGGCGGAAATATTGCAAAAGTAGAATTTTATAATGGTGACAAGCTTGTCGGAACATCGACAGAGGCACCTTACACATGCGAATATAAAGGACTTACTGACGGAACATATAGCATTACTGTAAGAGCTTATGATAATGACGGAAACCAGACACAGTCATCTGTTAAAAAGATTCATGTCAACAGTACTGCCGGAAGCGGAGAATGGACAAGTAAAGACATCGGACGCCCGGAAGTAGCCGGAAGTGCAAGCCTTACGGACGGAGTTCTTACGGTAAAAGGTTCAGGAAAACTAGGTTCAAGTGAGGGAAGTGTATCAGGAAGCAAATATGCGAACGATGCAACAGATGATTTCCAGTATACATATATTAAAACAAACGGAGACTGCGAAATCGTTGCCAAAATGGATTCTTCAACACTTGTTGACAATCATGTATTTACAGGTGTAATGTTCAGGGAAACTCTTGACACTGGCTCTAAGACAGCCGCACTCGGTATGTCTATGGTTAAGATAAGCAATGAGACAACATGGTCAACATATCTTGCCAGCCGTGAGAAGACCAACGGAAAGATTACAAAGATTTCCGAGACAATAGATACACCTGCAGCAGCACAGAAAGCAGGAATTCCACTTGTAAGAGACTTGCATTATAAAACAGGTGCAACATTTAACGGAACATGGTTTAAGCTTGTAAGAATAGGAAATACATTTACAGGTTATGCATCAGATGACGGAAATACATGGATAACAGTCGGTTCAAAGACTATTGACATGGCAGATGAGATTTATGTGGGATTTGCGGTTGATGGAAATAAGGCAGCAAATAAAATAAACAATCTCAGCACGGCAAAGTTTTCTAATATTCAGATAAATAAGGAATTTACATATGTAAATTACGAGCTTACACATATTACAACAAAGGGTGAAGGTTATGCGGCAGCAGGTCAGGATTTCACTGCAAAACTTGTGAGTGATGACGGATATAATCTTCCTGAGAGCATTAAGATAACGGCAGCAGGCAAAGAACTTGCACAGTCAGATTACACATATGACAAAGAAACAGGAAATGTTGTAATCCCTGCCGATAAAATACCTGCATCAGGCACTGTTGTAATTAATGCAGCAGCAGATAAAAAGGAAAATATAGAGTACACATTACAGACTTATGGTGACACAGCAGACCTTACTGTTAAGGAAGACGGTACATCAATGACAATAAGCCAGACGGCGGAATCAAGCAGTATGGTTTCAAAGAAAGGCAATGAGGGAAGCAATGTATCATATTTGTTATTCCCTTCATCAGATGGTGCGTCTAAGATGACACTTAAATTGAAAGTGAACTCATTTAAAAATGGTAAGAGTTCAGGTGCGTATGTCGGAGCATTCCAGACAAAGGGAGATTATCTGTATAATTCAATCGGATTCAGGGGAACAGGTGATAATAATGCGGTTTCTCCGTATTGGATTAAAGTGAATTCGTCAGATTCGACAAAGGATGGAAATGCCGGAAACGGAGGTCCTAAGAATACTTTAAATGAAAATGCAACATATGAAGTTACAATAGAAAAACGAAGCGACGGATACTATGCTTCTTATAAAGAAGAAGGCGGCAGTACGGTATATGAAAAGACATTTAAGTCATCAGAGGCGTATCTTACAACCGATAAGGCAGCACAGTTTGGTATTGCGATTAACAGTGCTGATATTACAGTATCGGATATTATGCTTACGGACAGTGAAGGCAATACATTATACGACCAGAACAATGTTAATACGTTCAAACCAACTGTTGTCGGCTCTGATATGCTAAAAGTTACAGGTGTCGGTTCTGTTATGAAAGCAAATCAGAGTGCAAAAGAGGGTTATATTTCCAAAACAAAGGATACAGAGGGTCTTAACACAAGTTATCTTGTTTTACCTCAGGATGATTCGCTCACATCAATGTCTATGACTTTGAAAGTGACAAATTATTCAATAACAGGACAGGCAGGTAAGACAGCAGGCGTATTTGTCGGAGCATTTAAGACAAGCGGAAGTTATGCGTTTACATCACTCGGTTTCAGGGGATATGATTCAAGTGTTGGAACAGATGCACTTTCAGGTTATTGGACGAAATCAACTGGAAATGCCGGAAACGGTTCGCCTAAGTATGAAGTTATTACTAATAATAAATATAATGTGACATTTACAAGAACAGCAAAAGGATACAAGGCAGAATTTGAAAGTCTTCAGAAACCGCTTCTTGTAGATGCGACAGGAAAAGAAACATACAAGGCTTCAAAAGAATTTAAGTGGTCTGACATGACTCTTACCGCAGATGATGCCGTACAGTACGGACTTGCGATAGTCGGTGCCGATGTGGAAATTACGAACTGGGTTGCAAAAGACGCAGGCGGAAAGGTTTTGTATGACCAGAAAGATTTCTATAAAGACGCAGGAACAGCACCTACGGTTACGGGAGTTGAAACGCCTGTTGTATCAGATGACCGTTCATCTATAAGTGTATCATGGACAGGTGAGGGTGCACAGATTGACGGTAAATACCGTGTTGAAGTTTCAGAAAATGACGGTGCATATACAGAACTTGACACAACAGCAGATACAACATATACATATAAGCCTTCAAAATCAGGTTCGTATAAGTTCAGAATTACAGGTGTCTGCGGAGAAACTGTTACTAATTCAATAGAATCACAAAGTGTTAAATATGTTCTTCCTATGCAGTCACCTACGATTGGTGCAAAATCGGGAGATGCTTCAAACACAATTACGTGGAAAGCAGTTACAGAAGCCGTAAGTTATAAGGTTTACCGCTCAGAGAGCAGAAATGATGGCTATACACAGATTGGAACAGCTACAGGTCTTTCATATACGGATACTACGGCAGAAAACGAAGTACCTTATTTCTACAAGGTTACGGCTGTTGGAGCAGATAATGAGAGTAATCCATCATCACCTGTTTCTATTATGGCAACAAAGGGCCATACGGGTGAGTATATGTTTGGCTCAAAGGCAGCAGCTATTAAAGTTGCCGAAAAGTCAAATGATACTGTTACAGAAGGAAATGCAAATATTAAGTTCTCATATAATGAGGCAGGAAATGTCAGCATTACTGTAAACGGCAGTGAACTTACATCAAAGAAAACAGCTGCAAACGAAAGCGTATCGGCTGAAATTCCGCTTGCAGACGGAAGAAATGAAGTAAAGGTTGTATTTACAAGCGAATCAGGCGTTAAGACATATAAGAACTTTAATTTTGTAAAACTTACTGATTATGACATTCTTGTTGATGCCAATGCAGCAGCAAAAGCATCTGCACAGGCTGATGACGGACAGACAAAACCTGTATATGCTACAATAGCTGAAGCGGTTGCGTCAGTACCTGCGGATAACAAAGAAAATGTTGTTATTTTTGTAAAGAATGGTAATTACCATGAAAAGATAACTGTTACTACTCCGTATATTACTATAATTGGTGAAGACAGCGAGAAGACAGTGCTTGAATATAATGTTGCAGCAGGAACGGTAAATCCTGATACCGGAAAGACATACGGAACATCAGGAAGTGCTTCTCTTACTATTGAAAATACAGCAAATAATGTAAGTCTTGAAAATATAACAGTTGCCAATACATTTGATTATCCGAATGAAACAATCGAGGGAAAAATGGCTGTTGCAATGCTTACAAGAGCAGATAAGCTTATATTTAACAATGTAAGACTTACAGGATGGCAGGATACATTGCAGGCAGATGGCGGCAACCGTCAGTATTTCAGAAATTGTTATATTGAAGGAAATGTAGACTGGATATTCGGAAGTGCACAGGCTGTATTTGATGATTGTGATATAGTTGCAAACGGAGACGGTTATGTAACGGCAGCAAGTACGGAAAGTACACGTTCAACAGGATATGTATTTATTAATTCAAGGTTATTAAAAAAGAATTCGTCTGTTGCTGACAATAAGGTGGCACTTGGAAGACCATGGAGATCAAACGCCTGCGTTACATATGTAAACTGCTTTATGGACAGTCATATAAAAACAACAGGATATACAGACATGGGTGATAATTCATACAAAGCAGCACAGTTCTATGAATATCAGTCATATGGTCCGGGATTTGCAGTAAATACAGACAGAAGACAGTTGAGCAAAGCACAGGGTGAAGCTCTTACGGTAAACGGAGTATTTGCAAGAGAGTCAGGTGCGGGTGCAGCATTTGCCACAGCATGGGATGCACTTGCAACATATGCTGATTTGTCTAAGAATTATATAGCTGAAAATGTAGTTGAACAGGTAGATTTCAAAAAGCTTGATGCGGCTATAAGCCGTGCGGAAGCACTCAGGGAAGCTGATTATAAAGATTTCAGAGCGGTTAAGGCTGCACTTTTAGCAGCAAAAGCACTTGACAGAGAAAATGCAACTCAGGCAGATGCAGATAAGCTTGCAGCAGATATCACCACAGCGATTGCAAATCTTGAGGCAGCAACACCAGACCCAACACCAGGCCCAACACCAGACCCAACACCAGGCCCAACACCAGGCCCAACACCAGACCCAACACCGGCTCCAACACCGACACCGGACCCAACGCCAACTCCAACACCGGGAACAGGTGATTCAAACGGAAACGGCGGAAACAGCCAGGGAACAACAGAAGATAATAATAATGATGAATCTGATAATGAACAGTCTAGGACAGAAGAATCTGTTGCAACAGGTGAAAGAGGCTTCTCATTATGGTATGCATTAAGTGCAGCTATAGCATCACTTGGTGCAGGCTTAGCACTTACAGGCAAAAAACGCAGAAAAGACGAAGAGTAATCAATAATTATACGAAAAAATTATTTGCGTAATCAGCTCTGATGAATAAAAACAATATGCTCCTTTTCGGGCAGGCAAGTGAGGCAACGAAATCACTTAATGCACGGAAAGGGGCATTTATGTTGTGATGAACATAATTTTACAATTTTAAAATAGTCTGAAAATAATACAATTTAAACACAATTAAAAAATAAAAGTGTGCAACGAGATGAAAAATAAAAAAATATCAAAAATATTTCAAAAAAGTGTTGACAAATACACAGATGGGTGTTACTATACAATTACAAAAAGGAAACAACATAAAACACAATACAAAGTGTCACAGTTGTTAAAAGGAGGTTGATTCCGTTGGAAACAAAAGAATCTAATCCTCAATATGAAAGTGGTAATGCATAGCAGTTCCCCGCAAGAAAGACCTTTACAACATATTGAATAATTAACATCATAATGATAGAGATGATGAACAAGTTAAAGGTTACATGAGCTGGCATTTCATATTGAACATTTACCACACAGTTAATACATAAGGTTTTCTTATTTGTGTAAAGAAACATATAAGAAAAGAATCTATGATTAATACAACTTGAAAGTTTATGATATTGAGCTGATATATTTCATGAGATATACAAGACGTATATATGGAATATGAATCACATATAATACATAGATTGAGAGAAAATAGTAATCATACTTTTTGAAGATGTAAGGAATGTGAAGAATCCAAGCATACTGAAACTTAGTATTATCACCATTTACAAAAAGTAGTAACTTTCTAAGTATTTATTACGAGGCAGGGAATAAAAAAGTTAAGCTGTTATATACAGCAAAAAAGTTACATTAAGTAACAAAAGTCGATTAGGTTGGAATATAATGAATTCAATCATTTATCGAAAAGGAGAAAAAATTGAATACAGAAGAACAGTGTTAGAAAGGCCGTTATGTAAGAATTTATATAGCGGTCTTTCTTTTTATTTATTCAATATATGGAAGAAATTTGAGCATGTAAAATTGTGATGTTGAATGTTTATGAATAAAATTTATTGTACCAGGGAATAATTAAAAAAATAATTATAATAAATGTGAGGGCAGAGAAATGATAGAATCCGATACAATAAAACTTTTACGTGAATGTGATGCAGGTATAAAAATGGGAATAGAATCTATAAATGAGGTGCTTAAATATGTGGATGACAGCAGGCTGCATGATGTATTGACAAAATGCAGAGATGACCATTTAGGGTTACAGGCACAAATACAGGAAATGCTGGATGAATTTCATGATAATGGAAAAGAGCCAAACTCTATTGCAAAAAGTATGTCATGGATAAAGACAAATACAAAACTTATGATGAACGAATCAGATTCAACGATTGCGGGGCTTATGACAGACGGTGGCAATATGGGAGTGAAGTCTCTCAATAAATATCTTAATGAGTATAAGGCGGCAGACGAAAAGACAAAGGATATAGCTAAAAAACTGATAAAACAGGAAGAAAGATTGGTATTTCAAGTTAAAGATTTTTTATAGGTACTATTAAAATATAAACATACTTACTGACAAAAAAATACAGGGAGAGTAAAATGGATTGTGTATTAAGTAATGTTTTCTAAAGTAGAGTAGAATACAGAAGGAAAGAACATGTTTAGGTTTGTTAGAATTATGGAATAAAAAATATGAAAGAAAAGAGCTTAATAAAAGATAAAAAAATAATACTTTAGAAAATTTATAATTATTTTTATCCCCCATTGGTCAATATAAGTGTGGTGTGCTACCTGTCAATAGGACAATAAAAAATAATAAATTTTTGTATCGTCA
>ENA-OROP01000916-OROP01000916.1-human-gut-metagenome-genome-assembly--contig:-NODE-916-length-29995-cov-33.668537_pt1 | contig 29995 bp, 29 predicted proteins | sample MGYA00242132_ERZ509056 | MGnify/ENA primary metagenome ERZ509056 (study PRJEB26280, sample SAMEA2338768) | human gut metagenome | biome: human gut; feature: human-associated habitat; material: faeces...
GTATTGTTGCCAATCAGCCCGCCTGGCTGGCCGGCGTCCTTGACATTGACGCCAGCGACAAGGCTGCCCGTTTTATCCGTTTCTGTGACTGCTTTAATATTCCTCTGATCACTTTCGAGGATGTTCCCGGCTTCCTGCCCGGAACGGTACAGGAACACAACGGCATCATCCGCCACGGTGCGAAGATAGTCTATGCATACGCTGAAGCTACAGTGCCTAAGGTTACTTTAATTACCCGTAAAGCTTATGGAGGTGCCTACATTGTCATGTCCAGCAAGCCGACGGGAGCCGATGTGAACCTGGCTTACCCACAGGCGGAAATAGCCGTCATGGGTGCAGAAGGGGCAGTGAATATCCTTTACCGCAAGTCTGCTCCGGAAGAGAAAGCTGAGATCATCAAGGAATACGAAGATAAATTCTCCAATCCTTATCGTGCGGCAGAACGTGGTCTGATTGATGAGGTGATTATGCCCCGTGACACTCGTTACAAACTTATTCAAGCTTTGGAAATGTGTCACAATAAAAACCAAAGCAATCCGCCTAAGAAACATGGCAATATGCCTTTATGATAAAATCAAGATTCCGTCACAGATTGCTCAGATTGACATCGGTCCAATTTAAACAGTGGGTCCTCAATGGAAATAACCGGTGACAATCTGCGTAACCTGTGGCGGAAAAGCTTTTTATCTCGTCTCTTTGCTATTCTTTATTCAGCCATGCATTGATCTGTGTCTTGATTTCTTCTTGTGTGTCGGTGTCAAAGCTGCCGATACGGGTGGTATGGCTGCCGCCGGGTAACACATAAACTTTTATGTTTTTCTTGTTCTTCAGCCAAGTGACACCCGAAGCTGTCCAAGGATCATCGCCGCCATAAATATAGATCATTTCGGGATCATTCTCTTTCAGGAATTTTACCACCTTATTATATAGTGTCTTGTCAAATTTGAGATTTGACAGTTCGGGCGGTAACATTACCTTATGAAGATAGTCACGGCTGCTCTTTATCGTCAGATACTTTTTGAAAGGTTTGATGTCATATCCGTAATACCCCAGTTCTTTGGCCGCTTGCACATTAAAGGAAGGGTAGGGAGATTGTTCGGAGAAATAATCCGGTTCACAAATAGCCATGAAATGCTTGAATAGCGTGTGGTCATCGGCATTTGTTTCCGGAATCTTATTTACAGGAGTTCCCCATTGCCATAGGGCAAATGAGTATTCCAATACATTGAAGTCGTATACTTCGGCTATAGGAATGCGGAAGGTATATCCTTTATCCGAGCAATATTTTTCGAACATCGGCAGCAGCCGGCTCTTGCGTTTAAGTACTTCCAGTTGAAAGTTTTCAACTCGTTTACGGTTTTCGGGAGTCGAAACCTTATTGGCAATGAACGGTTCGTGACGGCCGTCCTCCAATGATTGGTTGAGGGGGGCTACGTAAGGTACGGAGATATCCACATCATCGGGAAAGTAAGTGCGGTAGAACATCGTAGTCTGTCCGCCTTTGCTGATTCCGGTAGCTATCCATTTCTCATCGTATAGTTGTTTCAAGGTCGTGGTTACATGATGCAAATCATACAGTGAATTTTCAACCGTGAGATAATCCCAGTTGCAGGGCTTCGGCATGGACTCACCAAAATAACGGTATTCCACGAATACCAGATTGGCGTTGAATAATTTGGATAACTCTTCTTGATAACGCGGATGGGTGGCATAATGGGCGGCATAGCCTTCGGTAACCAGTACGGTAGGGCGGTCAAAACCTACATGCGAGAGAATAACCCTTTGCTTGAAATTCCCTGCTTCGGGGTGATGCGGATCCAATAGTTGATTAATGAAGAATACATATTTCTCCGGATAGGCATCACTTTGCATTGGTTTAATGTCACTGATGTCCGGAAGATTTTGAAGTCTTTTCTGTAATTCAGTGGGAGGAGCTGCGGCCTGGGCCATTTGTAAAGGCAATAAGATAGCCAGTATTGCCCATACCATAAAAGAGAGTGTGTGTTTCATCGTTTATAAATGGTTTAATAACTAATGGGCAACAAAAATAGTATTTTATTTCGATATTGTCGGGTAATCTTTTATCTTTGTGTTACTTAATAAAGCTGAGAAATATGTTTTTTCTTCATCGTATATGGAATTGGTGCAGTCGCTTCCGTCACCGTTGTGGTTACGGAGTACACTCTCCGTCTGATTTTTTTCTGATTACTTCTATTGTTTATGAAAAATATCACTACTATGCTTATCGGGTATTGAAGGAAAGGGGATTTCCTGCTTATTTGCCACATTATCGAAGGAAAGTGAACCGTTTGCTATTCCGGTTGGTTAATTATTTCAGACCAAAGTCGTTGATTGAAGTGGGGATTGGTAATGGGGCATCCATAGGATATATGCGGGCTGCGTGTCATACTATGGACTCCGTCACCTTGAAAGGCAGGGATTGGGCAAAGACTTCCCGACAACTGGAGGAGAAACTGGCGGAGGTGCATACATTAGATTGTCTGCATATAGGGCATACTCCTTTTTATAAAGAAGTTTTTGAACTGGTACTTCCTTATGCCGGACCTCGTAGTTGCTTTATTGTCGGAGGAATTCATGAATCGAGGGAAAAACGGAAATGGTGGGAGCAAATTGTAGCCAGTGAGTCGACGGGTATCACTTTTGATTTGTATGACATAGGGTTGGTCTTTTTTGATAAAGCGAGATATAAACAGCATTATATTGTAAATTTTTTATAACCGGAACCATGAAGAAAAGCATGATATACACCAAAACAGGTGATAAGGGAACCACATCATTGGTAGGTGGTACCCGGGTGCCGAAAACGCATATACGGCTTGAAGCCTATGGCACAGTGGATGAATTGAACTCCTATTTGGGATTGTTGCAAACGTATTTGACGGATGAGGAGGATAAACAAATCATTTTTCGTATACAAAATAAATTATTCTCTGTCGGTTCGTATCTGGCAACGGATCAGACACAGACCAAGTTGCGTATGGAAAGTCGTATAGAGGATGAAGACATCCGGATGTTGGAGCAGGCAATTGACGTAATTGACAATGAACTTCCTCCTTTGAATGCTTTTATTCTGCCGGGGGGTGACCGTGGAGCAGCCGTTGGGCACATTTGCCGGACGGTGTGTCGCCGTGCCGAGCGACGTATTCTTGCATTGGCTGAAGAATGTGACATAGATGCCCGTGTAACAGCATTTGTCAACCGTTTATCTGATTATTTATTCATTTTGACCCGAAAGTTAAATCATTTAACTAAAACGGATGAAATTTTTTGGGATAAAAGTTGCAAATGAAATAATTTATTATACTTTTGCGGCTAAATAGAGACAGAAAGAAAAGTATTTACTTTAAAAATAAGATAACTATGTACTGGACATTAGAATTGGCCTCGAAGTTGGAAGATGCTCCCTGGCCTGCTACAAAGGATGAGTTGATTGACTATGCAATGCGTTCGGGCGCTCCGTTGGAAGTAATCGAAAACTTGCAAGAGATGGAAGATGAAGGCGAAATCTATGAAAGTATAGAAGATATTTGGCCGGATTATCCGAGCAAAGAGGATTTCTTTTTTAATGAGGAAGAGTATTAATGCAAAAATCGGCAAAAGGACTTGAAAATCAAGCTGAAAATCAATAAAATGGGCGATTCAAAAATCGTCCATTTTTCGTTTTAAGGCGTTTTAAAGCTGAATATGTTTCCCAAAAATTACATTATTTTTGCTCCATATTCCTAAATTTAAAATAGTAAGTATATGGGACGAGTTAAGTCATTAAGTAATTCAGGCAGCTTTGTTTTGCGGAAAGATAATCAAAATGCTAAAGGTGAGTATCAGGTTTATATTCAATATTCATTGGATAGAAAGATTGCAAAAGATAAAACGGATGTGTGGGTGAAGGAGAAGGAATGGAACGATAAGGCACAAAAGGTTCGTGCTACCCATCCGCAAAGTGTCCGACTGAATAAGATGCTTGATAAAAAGAAAAATGATATTGATGCGCTGATATTAGATTTCCCGTCTGAGAAACGTTTAACAATTGATGTACTGCGCTCAATGGTTAGAGGTGAATACAATGCGAATGAGGAGAAAAATCAGGATTTTGTACAGTTGGCTATTGACAATTTAGAATCGTTATATAAGACGGAAAAGATAGGTATAAGTGTTCGTGATAATGGTTTAAATGGTTTGAAACTGTTTCGTACTTTTCTTTTGGAGGAATTAGGTGAAGATAGCATTAGTATTGCTGATATGACGGAAGATATAATAGATTCTTATATTATATGGCGAAAAAGTAAACGTAATAATATAAATGCCACTATCAATAAGTCATTAACTCCATTGATGAAGGCTGCAAAACTTGCAGCAAGAAAAGGGTTGATGGAAGCGTCTGTTGCTGATGCAATATCAGAAAAGTATTTGCCAATTAAAACGAAATTATCGGATGAAGATGCGGAAGATGAAGATGTACACTACTTGACTAAAGAACAGTTGAGTAAGTTTGTTGCGTTGTACAGTGTAGTGAAATATCCACGTACAAGGGAGTATATGGATATGTTTTTATTTGCCTTTCATGCTTGCGGTTTGCGCTTCTCCGATATATTAACCCTTCAATGGATGCACGTTGATTTGGAAAAGCATAAGTTGAAAAAAGTTCTGTATAAGGGACAAGTACCACATGAAATTACCTTGAATGATGCGGCAGTAAAAATCTTGGAGCAATGGAAGATGAAAAAAAGAAGTAACCGCTTTGTCTTTGCTTTGCTGCCTGATGATTTTAATTTGGCTGATGAAGAAGAACTTAAACGAATGCGGATTAATAAAAATACTCCTATAAAAGTGTCGTTAAAAGCATTAGGACATAAAATCGGAGATTTGTCATTCAATTTGACGATGCACGTTGCCCGCCATACATTTGCTGTGTTCGCTTTGAATAATGGAGTTGATGTACACAAGGTTAGTCGTTTGTTAGCGCATAGTAGTGTGATGGTAACGGAAAAAGTATATGCGAAATTTTTGCCTGAAACATTACAAAAAGAGGTGGAAACAAAGTTAAACTTTGATTTCACCCCTGATTATAACACTGCTGCTGATTAATTATAAGCATAGGCTTCATAGTGGTTGTGGGATAAAAATTGGTCTATATCTTCTTGGGTGTACCAAAATTTATCCCCTTCTTTGTGATATGCCAATTTGCCATCGTCTCGGTACTTTCGTATCAATTTGTCTTGTACTCCAAGCAATTCTCTAATTTCACTGTTTGTGTAAATTTTCTTTTCTGTAATTTTAGATTTATTAGATAGTTCTCTTACTTGTTCATTTAGTACTTCTATGCTTAAAATTAATTGGTTCAGCTTTTCACTATCAATTAATTCATAACTCATGGCTTAAATATATTATTCTCCACTCAGGTCATAGAGTTATAGACAAGGTGGTTATTCTTATGTAATGATATGGGAATATCGTTACGTTGCAAATATACGACTTGGAGTAGTCATTTACCACTTTTCGGAGGCATAGAGCACGCTTTTTGTGATATTTAACATACCCTTACCACCGTAACCCCTCACTCAGGGAGGAGGAAATCCTCCCTATGGGGGTATTTTACATGTGGTTTGCTTTGTGGAGTCCCAATTTTTGCTATATTTTTTGTGATTTCACCCAATTGTAGAGACTACTTTTGGCGATTTTAATGCCCTGATTTTTTAGCAATTCCAAATTCTCTTTAACTGACAAATTCGTATCGTATAATTGTTTAAGCTGTAAGTCCATTAGCATTTTAGCAGCTATGTTTCGGGCTGCTTGTTTGCTTATTCCGTATTTCTCACAATACTTGGGATTAACAACAAACTGTTTTTCTTCTTTCTTTGGATTAATACTTCGTTTGGTATCATTCCAAGCGTCTTTTGCAATCTGATATAGTATCTTATTGGTAATAACCTTATCTTGGTTATCCACGTAGTATCTGCGTTCACATACAAGACAATATAAAAGATGTTCCATTGTAATTTCAGGTAACATAATCTTGCGAAGCAGACAACCGTCATATAGTAACTTCCTTCTGTGTCCTGATTTTAATTTCACTGCATGGCTTTTATAAACTATTGTCCCGTCACCTTTGGTTAGTGGTTCTTTGTACCAATATCGGGCAATTTTTACATAATTGTCGGGCAGCAATATATAAGGTATATCCGAATCTGTTTCAGGTAATGGGGTAGCTTCAATAAATGGGTATTTTTCGGCATACTTACGTATGAAAATTTCTTCATTCATTTTATATCCCATACTCCAAAAGTCCTTCATAAATTCAGAATTAGCAATCGGATTTTCCAAGTCAGTTTGTATGTTGTTCTTCCTCTCTCTTTTTAATATACTATCTGAATTGGAAAAATAATTTTCATCAAATCCAAAATCCGTAGGACAAAATATATTATCATTATAATAATATACAATGTTATCATTGCCATTGCCTGCGAATTGCTGAGAACTATTCAAACATGTTTTGTCCTTTAAATCAAAACCTTCAATCTCTTTTTGGATATTATAAACAATAGTATTAGCTATGCCCCTATAATATTCATTGCTTCTTATTGGTTCGTTAAAGACATAAATCAGTCTAAATCTATTATTTATGTTATCAATATTGCTATACGTAGTATAAATGATGGTTGGCTTATGTTCATCTTTTAGTGATAAATAGAAGTCGTTCATAGATAGAAACGTATCGTCAATATCCAATACTATACAGTCCGCAAAGTCAAAATTGGCAATCGTTTTTTCTCGTAGTCCAAATGTTTTACTTGCTGTTTTGAAGTTTTGACAAATGCAATGCCCTTCGCAAATAAGGTTTACAAGTTCCTCTATCGTTATTGTATGGCGTTGGTAAATTAGTGTTTTCCAATTATTAGGCTTGCTCTCAAATTTTTGCACGCTAATGCCAAGCGTAATTTTCTTTTTGCTGTTTTTAAACATTTTATTATGTGCGTAATAGCATTTTATCTATACGCTGACTTGAAAGGATTCCTATTCAAGTCAATGCAAATATACGACTTAAAATGTCTCACTACCACTTTTTTAATTAGAATTGGCAAAAAAGTCTTTTTGAGTTAAAGAAAAATACGCAAGTACGGTATATAGAATATGTTTTCTCTTTTTATATTATGTATCTTGTTTATATACCTTATAATAAAGCGGTTATAACTTATTTATATGGACTTAATAGTGTGAATTTATAGGTGTGATAACAGTTAGCTATTTATTTTTACCCCTATTTCCTGACTTTGATAGAAGTATTCCTTTCCTAATGATACATTTGCTATTTTGGTATGAATTTTCATTAGAAAGTCCATAATTTCTTAATGAGCCGTAAGTTATTCCAAGTATATCAGGCGAAAAATGTTCAAAAACATTGGCTATGCTTCCGAAATAGTGGTGGGTGTCGTTCTCTTTTATATAAAGATGAATAACTGTTCGTTCTTTTTTCTCTTTTTCTTCCATAATTCAATAGTTTTGCTACAAAAATAGCAATTACATGACATAAAATTAGTAAATGTCATATTTTTAACTATTTCTAGCGTAAATAAATTGCATGTATTAAGTATATGTCATATATTTGCATTGTAATTAAAACGAAGACGATATGAAACGATATAATAAGCAACAGGTGATGAAGGATGCTCACAGACTTTACAACAACGATTTTCAACGCAAGGGACGTACATGGGGTGAATGTCTAAAAGCTGCATGGCGTTGGGAAAAAGATGCTGTTAGAGTTCGTGAGGCGAAAGCGGCAAAACTTGATGCTATGATAGCTGCGAGTTGGGCAGCGCACAACGCTCGTAAAAACGAGAAGCCTAAGAAAAAAGAGTTTGAAGGTTTGTCTTCTGATGCAGTTTCTTATGCTATGGGCTATGGTCGTGGCAATGGTTTCTATTGCGGTGATTGATTAAATAGAATATTAACTAATAAAACAATAAAGATATGCAAGCAATTATTTTAAGTTCCAATACTGCAATTAGAGCAGAAGTTATTACTCTCCGTACTAATGCACGTAAAATTGATGGGATTTCCAAAGCTGTTTTGATTGAACAACTGAAAAACAAGTTGAAAAGTGGCAAAATCGTAAAATTCGCCTATTTGAAAAGCAATGGTGAAGTTCGTGTTGCATTTGGCACTACCCATCCCGATTTTGTAAAGGATAAAGTTTGTGGGTGGGGTGAAAGTCGTGAAAGTTATGCCACTACTGCATACTTTGATTTGGAAAAATGTGGTTGGCGTTCGTTCCGTTGGGAGAACCTAATAGCGGTATTTTAATATTCACTAATGCACAAAGTGAATATTGTATTGAATACCAATAACTTAAATAATTTTGTTATTTTGAGGTATTGATATGATATTCACTTTAATTTGATAACTAACAAAATTGAACATTTATGAGCTTAAAATACAGTCAAACAACAAGTGACTATTTAGAATGGAAAGAAGCAATGAATTTAATTCGCACCCTATATCGGGATGGTAAGTTTCAAATGTCTTTGTTCGTTTCAATCGGTTGTTTTTGGGGACTAAGAGTTTCCGATATATTGGCTTTACGTTGGAAGCAGATTTTGCATGTGGATGAATTTTGCATTATTGAGAAGAAAACGGGAAAAAGTAGAACCATACGGATTAATCCGCAACTGAAAAGACATATTTCGGACTGTTATCGGCAAATTCAGCCTATTGGCGTGGATGTTCCCATACTTGTCAGTCGGAAGGGGACTGTATTCACTGTGCAGCGTATCAATGTGATTTTAAAGGAGATTAAAACAAAATATGATTTGTCAATTAAAAATTTCAGTTGTCACAGCTTGCGTAAAACTTTTGGTCGTCAAGTTTATAATATGAATGGTGAAAGTGCGGAACTTGCCTTAATAAAGTTGATGGAGTTATTCAATCACAGTTCTGTGGCTATTACCAAACGGTATTTGGGGCTTCGTACAGAAGAATTACTCCAAACCTATGATTGTTTGACCTTTTAGTATATATTTGCCTTATAAACAGCTCACAGAACGTTGTCAAATTCGCTTTTAATGTATATCTTTGCATTGCCGTTGGTTTGCAATGGCAGACATAGTATATAAGGAAGCGTTTGGCTTTATTCTGAATCAAGGAATCTCGACAATTCATTGTACAGTAGGAATAGAAAAACGTTCTCCCTTTGGCGTGTTATATATGTACCATAACATATAATCGTCAAGGGTGGAGCTGTTTATTTATCTTCTGTACGGGCAGTCGAGAGCCTCTTGATGAGATAAACAAAACAGACTCCACTTCCTTTTTTTATAACCCTCCCTTTTGAGTCTGTGGGAAACATATTTTACGGATATTATGGCACATGAAAAAATAACTTGTCCCTTTTGTGGTGGGATGGTTACTGTTGGTTCTGTGTGTGAATATTGTGGTTCAGTCATACAATTATCTACTCCAATATTTGAAAAAGGATTGCCGAAAACGGAAAGGAAAACAGTTTCAGGTGAACAATATGCAGAAAAAATATCCAAGTATCAGACTGTTGGAGGATATTATAATGGAAAACTTGCGATTGTCTCAATAGGGCGAAGATTTGGGCTTATTGACAAAAAAGGTGATTTAGTTCTTAATTTGGATTATGATAACATTTATTGTGTAGATGGCACAGAGGGAACGGGATTGTTTGCTGTTTGTCGTTTTGGAAAGGGGTATGCTTTATATAATGAGAATGGTAAGTTCATTACAGATTTTCAATATAGTTTAATAGAAGGTCTTGGAAATCGGATAGGAGGTCTTGGAAGTCGGACATATAATCCCAAAGGGCTGAATTATGTGTGTCGAGAAAACAAATGGGGACTTATAAATTCTGATGGTATAGAAATATTGCCATGTGTTTATCATGAAGCAAGATTTATTACAGCTTTGTTTTCCAAGAATGGAATTGAACAATATGATAAATATATAAAAGTAAAGAATGATAAAAAATACGGGGTGTTTGATGTTGAAGGGCATGAAATAATTCCTTGTATTCATTCTTCTATCTATGCGTATGGAGAAAGTCAACAATATATGGTTGCAGGGAGTCAGTTGTATGATATAGAATCACGTCAAGAGGTTTTGCCACATATATATGCAATTTGCTCTCATTTTTCTAATACATTCCCTAATATTGTTGTCAAAAAAGAAGGGAGTAAAAGAGGTGTTTATAATATAAATGCAAGAATAGAAGTTTTACCATGTATTTATGACATAGTTATTATTAGTGATAATCTGATAATAGGAGAAATAGGTGGCAAAAGGGGGGTATTCACTCTCACGGGAGAAAAAATCTTGCCATGTGTTTATGATGAAATAACGATTGAACATAATTGGATAAAGGTGGGAATAAAGTTCAACAATGGAGAGAATTGGGGGTTGTTTAAATTGACGGGGGAAGAAATTGTGCCTTGTCGATATGATAGAATAGAACCCGATGGTGCAGACAAATTAAAACTTTATTATGGGATGGATTATATAGGTGCAAGCCATTTTTTTACAATAAAAATGGACGGTGATAGAATTGTAGAAAAAGGCTCTCCAAAAGTATTAAATGGTTGGTCTGTTTTTTGGTCTGTTTTGTGTCTTTTGGGTGCTATCTTTTTTATTAGTTCATTTGGCTTTTTCTACAATAAATTTGTTTTGTGTCTTATTCTTTGTTTGTTAGCCGTTCCCGTAGGTTGTATTTGGAATGCATTAGCGATAAGGAGGTATAAAATATGAATCTTTTTGATGTAATTAAGTGTGAGGTAAACGACAAGGAACTTGTGTACAAGTTTTCGTCTGAAAATTTGCGATTAGGTTCGCAATTAGTTGTATATCCAACTCAGACAGCTTTTTTTGTAAAAGGCGGTGTGATTTTGGATGAATTTATTTGTGGTACATACACTTTAAAAACGGAGAACATTCCGTTATTGGGTAAACTGATAAATCTTCCCTTCAATGGGCAGACACCTTTTAAAGCGGAGGTTTGGTTTATCAATCAAATAGCCATTCTTGATTGCAAATGGGGTACAGCAAGCCCAATACAGATTGAAGACCCGAAATATGGGATTATCGTACCAATAAGGGCATTTGGACAGTATGGGTTTAAAATTATCAGCCCACGACAATTCTTGGAAAGTTTGGTAAGCAATATGACTTCGTTCACTGTAGAGAAACTTACCAATTATTTTAGGGGGATTATAATGTCTAAACTGACAAATATTGTTTCAGAAAAATTGTCCCAAGATGGAATATCTGTGATTAATATAAATTCACACATAAATGACATATCCGAATTTTGCCAACAACGCATTGGCGTTGAATTTGAGAAGTACGGACTTAAACTTGAAAATTTCAATGTAATAGGAATTAATGTTCAAGAGAACGACCCAAGTTTTATCCGTTTGAAAGAAGCTAAAGACTTGGCAGCACGTTTAAAAATAACGGGAAAGGATGTGTACCAAATGGAACGTAGTTTCAATGTTTTGGAGAATGCGGCTTCCAATGAAGGAGGTGGGCTTGTCAGCTCAGGCGTTGGAATTGGAATGGGACTAAATATAGGTAATCAAGTCGGTAGTATGGCGATGAATACAATGAATGTTAATTCCCCATCATTAACAGTGCCTCCCCCATTGCCCGTCCAAGAATATTATATTGCGGTCAATGGGCAGCAACAAGGGGCTTTTGACTTCAATACTATTAAAGTGAATATTGAAAACGGGACAATTCAGGGAAATACTTTGATTTGGAAGAAAGGAATGGCTAATTGGGGATTTGTTTCTCAACTGCCTGAGTTCTCGTCTTTCTTTAATGAGTTACCTCCCAAGTTACCAACCATATAAATTTTTTAGACTATGAAACAAATTATAATAGTAATAGGAATAATCCTTTTAGTTGCCAATCTACTGTTTGGCTTGATACTTCCATTTTATGAAGTGTTCAACTTATTTGTCAGTAGTTTGGTTATAGTCGCTACTACTGCGTTATTATTTTGTTTGAATGTGATAACACTAAAAGATGGCTTTAAAATATCGTTACATGTACTGTTTTCCATATTGGGAGGTATAGAATTTGTATTATCGTTGTTTTCTTCCAAAACCTTTGAAAATAATTTGTATTTGTTGGTTATAGTGTTATTCCTTGCAATAGAAAGCATTATCCTGCTAATAACTCATCAAGTTTCAATTAAAATAGAATAAGGATATGGAATATATTAAATGCAAGAACTGCGGTTGTAAAATGTCTGCCATGTCAGAAGCGTGTCCAGTTTGCGGTACATTGGTTTGTGAAGAGAAACCAATAGATGCACAAGAACAAATGTTGTCGGATGAAAACAACTCTCAGGAGAACAACAATATTCAGGAAGAGGATAAAAATGTCATAGTGAGTGAAACAGTTGTTAACCATTCAAAGAAAAACATCAATTATACATGGATGGTAACTGGTATGTTATTGTTAGTAGTAAGTTTGTCAGTCGGAGGATATTTCTATTATAAGAATATTTATTTACCCAAGAAGATAGATAGGGAAGCTCCCCGATTTTACACATTTTCTCATTTGACAAATATGCGTTCATCACAAATGGCTGGAGTTGATTACAATAAAATAGCTTCTTTACCTTACGGAAGTGAATTGATAACTTATTCACATGGTAGTGAATGGAGTTCCGTCAAAAATGGTGATAAGAAAGGGTTTATAGCTTCCAATTTGCTATTGGATAAAAAAGATTTTTATTTGTTGAATAGTATTTGGGGCGATAATGATTCACGGGAGTGTGTTTTTACATCAAAGTGTCGTGTGGCGTTGTTGAACTACTTTAAAGATAAAGGTTACATAGGTAAAGTGTCTCCTGAATTATTGAATGATATTAAGCAGAATTTTATTGTGAATGAGGATAATCAATGGCAAGTTTTTTGTCGAAATAGGAGCGTAAAGCCAAATACTGTATTTTATCCACGTCTTTTTGATAAGCATTCAAAGTTTACGGACTTTGCGGTACTTATAAAGAATATCCATACGGGGGATAGGAAAATATTGATTTTTACTTTTAGTGAGGATGAAACTCCAAGTTTGTTTTACGAAAGCGATGCTCCCCAAGAGGGTTGTATCAAGAATATACGTTTCGTTACAGATTATTTTGGAGAACGGATAATACAAATTGAATATACTGACTGATGGTAGCAACAAGAAAGTGGCTTGTTTACTTGCTGTATTTATTGATTGCAGTATTGCCTTATGGTGGACTATATTACTTACATAGGTGGCATGAAAACAGTGCTAATGAAAGAGAAGAAGCAAAGGTTGTTATTGTTTCTAAGGAGGACATGTCTCTTTCGGTTTACAGCTATTCAGGGGAATTACGCTTCTCTGCCCCTATTGCTTGTGGAAAGAACTATGGTAATAAAGAAAAGAAAGGTGACATGAAAACTCCTGAAGGGGTGTTTCATGTTTCTGAAATTGTAAATTCGGTTACGTGGAAACATGATTTTAAGGATGGCAAGAGTGAAATAGAAAATGCGTACGGTCCTTATTTTATACGGTTGGCAGTTCCCTATCATAAAGGAATAGGCATTCACGGTACACATGATTCTGAGAGCATAGGACACAGGGAGACGGAAGGTTGTATTCGTTTAAAGAATGATGACTTAATTACATTGGTCTCGTTTGTAAAGTGCGGTACAGTGGTAATTATAATTCCTTCGGCTATGGATGTAGTAAAAGCAGAAATTTAAAACCATAAAGAATGAAAAATATTTTGATTACAATTATTTTAATAAGTATCAATGTCTGTGTGTTCGCTCAGAGAATGAATAGTAGAGGTGAATATATGGTAAAAACTGCCATCGTTGAATCTTATGGTGGACGAGATTTTTCTTATAAACTTGATTTTGAATATAACGATTCAAATGATTTGGTAAAAGTAACACGAAGTGGTTATTATGGAAATGATAAATATGTTCATGTTTATACACTTCGTAGTGGTCAATATGATAGTGAGAAGTATATATATTATACTGGATATAAAAATGGAAAAGTGTTTGATACTAATAAAAATAAGCCTTTGTGCTGGTTAGAGGAAACATATTATAGTTTAGGTGATAAATCTTATAACAGATTTTTTGTGGTTAAAAAAGATGAGTATGATGATGATAATTACCACGAAACAACAAATTATATATATCGTGATGGAGAACTACAAGCAATTCATAGAGGGACAAACAGTATTGGTGACAATGAAATAATGATGCTTACTTGGAGAAAAAGAAATATAGTGTCTGAAAGAATGGAAGGGGGTGGAAATTGGAGTGACGATTTGGAGTATTATATGGAATCGGAAGTTGTAAATAATACCAATTTGAATATAAATTTCTTCAACTTAGGAGGTACAGGCAAAACATACAAGGATGATAGTATTGGGTTTACAGAATGGTTTGGGCTTAATACAACAAAAGCGTTAAGAGGGAATAAAGATGGTTCTGGATATGGTAGTAGTACTATAAGCCCACATTATGAATATGAATTAGATGGAAATTTAATTAAGAAAGTCATATATATTCATCTAATTGCAGGTAAAGAACATAATTACATCTACAAAACACTTACATTAGAATATGTGTATTGATAAAATGTATCCACAACAATAGATTTGACTATCCGCAATCATCCCAAAAGGGTGATTGATGGGTAAGCGGATTAGCCTTGGTGATAGAATCATCTATGGTTCTTGAACTACGTTAGAAATGAATGTATAGGAACGTTGGGATGTTTATCCAAGTCCCAACCTCTTCGGTCAGTGATTAAACAGTTTGGAAACGAGCAGTGTTGCTGGCGAATTAAGGAAACCATTTCATAACCTTGGCGATGGGTAATTTACGGGAGGAGTCCTGAGCAGCTCTATTTTAGCTGCCACAATACTTAAAATCGGAATAAGGTTTACGGTTGTAAAACCGTTGTAACCATTAATAAATTAGCATTAGTTTCTCAAAGGCGTGGCAGCATGTTGTTTGGGGAATTATGCGGATAATCATTAATATATAACTTTTAAATTAATATTTAATATGATTAAGAAACTGCTTTTTACATTGCTCTTTGGAATGCTTGTACTTCCATTGGCAAATGCACAAACTTCGTTCATGAAGATTGAAACGCACAAGATTGATAATGTCAACACAAGAGGGTTAAACCCGAATACAAAAGGGGATGAAGAATTTGACCTTGGTGATTTTCCTTATTTTGGAAATGTATTAATTTTTATGGGTGAAGAATATCCACATAAGTCTATCACTCAAAGAATAAAAGAATTTTGGAATCCCAACCGATATGAAATATTTTATAAGGTAGGGCTTGAACCTGATTATGAACTTTGGAAAAGAAGTATTCAATGTATCATAATACAAGATTGGCAGAATCCCGAAGATGAAACTTGGCATCATACATACCTGACAGCAGAGGACTTCAAATTCATGCGTGACAGCCTTCCAAACTTGGATGAAGTTAGAATGTGTGGTGATATTGAAATTCGTGGTTATAAGGGTGAAAATGGTACTCTAAACGGCTATCATGAATATCTTGATGGTGAGATACCACCTTATGCCTTTGATAAAAGTTATAACAACAAGAAATTAAACAAGAAACCTCAATATAAGACAATCATCTTACCGAAGAATATAACTTCAATTGGTGAGTATGCTCTTGCGAATATCATTGACCTTTACTTGGATTCAAGAGAACAATGGAATGATTCGTTTCATTCTCCCAATCCACGTTTTTGGGATGATGAATTTGATGGTTATATCTACTTATCCAACTTGAAGAACCTTAAAACAATTAAGGATAATGCGTTTGTCAATACCATATCAACAAGAATTTATCTTCCTGAAAATCTTGAATTCATTGGTGAGAATGCTTTCAATTCTGACATTATCAAGGATAGAGCAATAAACACCAATCTTGACAGCATCATTGTAACCTCTGCAACGCAACCAAAGATTGCGGAAAATTCATTTGGCATGAAGTTCAAGGATGCAAAGATTGTTGCACCAAGCAAGAAATATTATTTGAATTATAAGTATGACAAACAGTGGGGCTTATCCAAGAACCTGACATACTTTGGTTATGTGTCACCCAATCCCATTGACATTCGTTTGGATAAAGGAAAGTTAATCATCAATATAAAGGATAATGCAACAGAAACGGGAGTTGTTTCATGCTTCCAAGACGGAAGAAAGGTCAGTGGCATAGAACTGAATACGGGAAACAACATTGTGAACCTGAATCCCAAGATGGAATATAAGATTTCAGTGGAAGCGGAAGAGTTTAATTTGAAACCATATAGAGTAAATACTAAAAGATAGAATATTATTATGAAGAAGATACTTTTGCTGACTGCATTGTTTGCAATGCTTTTTACGGCTTGTAGCGAAGATGAAAATACACCTGAAATACCTGAATACATTATACCTGAAAATGATATAAATTCAGTGAAAGAACGCATTAATTTGGAAAATAATCAGGAATTGGTCACTTATAGCATAATAGGTAAGGATAGCATTTGGGGGTTATCAAAAGATATAACTATAAATTAGTATGAACTTTATAGAAGAAATATGTGGGATTTCCACTAATAATAAACAACCGTTGGTTTTACTTGACGAAATGACAGTTAAGAATCTATGGAATTGTTTACAACATGGATTTGTACTGATAGGAATTCGTGAAAGTAATTGTATGCAGAAGGAGTTAATAAAAGAACTTCAAGTGGATATTATAAAAAATGGTTTTCGCTATTGCCCAATATTCGGATGTTGCGTGAATGGTAATGGAAGCGTATATTATTTGTCTGCCTTTGTTGTCGCTAATTTAAACAAGGCTAAAGAACCATGTGATTTTACAGCTTTAAGATTGTTTGCCGATGAAATTTCGGTTAAATATAGGCAAGTATCTATCTGTGAAAATTCTTCATGTACTTCCATAATTTCTTTGATTGATGTTTTCTTTGAAGATTGGCTAAAAGGAAACGGCTTATCTTGCTTATATAAAGGTTGTTATCTCAATCCTTCACCGATGTCTTATTCTGAACGGTACATACGTGATATGAAAAAGAACGAGATATTTATTAATATGTGACATGAGTAAGGTTTGCTTACTTAAAGTTATATATATGATTCTTTAAATATTAAGAGGTATGGCGATACTTCATTTTATTCATCATTTTTTTAAGAGTAGTCCGTTGGGATTACTCTTTTTTTTATGCCTTTCCTGCATCAACTTAAGAATCAAATGATTTATAAGTTACATTTCAGAGCTATTTTATTGATATATAATATCAACCAAAATGTATCCTATATTTGTGGGTAAAATATAAATCGCTGTAAATTAATAGTTTGTTTTGGTTGAGGTGAAATAAAAAAAGCTACCGTTATATTCGGATATTTGGTCGTTACATCAATGGTGACTACTTACGATAATTTATGAGCAAAAAAAATTAAGAATAATTATAGCGAATAATTAGGACTATTGTTTATGATGCCTTATATTTGCATAATAAACATCCATAGTGTTTTAGCGTGCACTAACAGAGTTTTATAGTAACTTATGTTGGTAAAATAATAGGAGTTTTAAGCGGTGCTTATAAAAAAACAATATGGATAAAAATTTCATGTATGGGAACTGCCCTACTTCTACTCAAACTCTTCTTTTCAATGAAATAATATTGGGACGTACAGAGGTGTATGATACGACAAAACATAATTGTTGGGCGTTTTGTAAATCTACAGATATACGTAACGGAATAACTCTCAGTTTGGGTAATTTGTGTGGTGGCTATCCTTTTCCATTTTGTGGTCATATCTTCCGAAGTAGTGAATGTGCATATCTCTGTGGGGAGTTTTCTTTGGATGCACCTTTGAACAAAGTTATTCAGCAGAATTTGATGGATGAACCAAACGCTTTTGTTCAGAAAAAAGTTATCAAGAAGGCTAATATGGAACATGTTCGTCAAGATTGGGCAGAAATTCGTTTGCAATGGATGCTCTATGTGGTTTGGTGCAAGTGCATTGGTAATTTAGAATTTAGGGAATTGCTGTTGTCTGTACCAAGCGATGCTGTGATTATTGAAGACAGCACGAACAATCACGGTGCAACTGCCACATTATGGGGTGCTAAAAATAAGGAATTGAAGCGATGCCGTTGGGAAAAGAAGAAGGAAGTATGTGCGCAACATCAAGGTCTGAAGAAAAACACTTTAAAGTTGCTTGTTTCTGAGGAGTGCGGTAAAATTAATAATGTAGGTTGTTTCATAGGTGAGAATAATTTGGGTAAGATATTGAAAATGTGTCAAATCGCTCTTATACATCACGTATCTCCACCGATTGATTATGCCCTTTTGAAAGAAAAGAAAATTTATTTACTTGGTGAAGTACTGACTTTTAATGAGTAATATCTCCGTTTCGGTATGGATTTACATTATAAAAGTGTGATTTTGAATGAAACATGCGTAATATAAAGAGAAATGGGATATTTATAAATAAGATGATTCTTTAAGTAGAGGTATGGTGATACCTCATTTTGTTCCTTTTTAGGAGTAACCTTGTTTTAGGGTTACTCCTTTTTTGTTATGCTCCTTTTTTGAGTTAAAGAATCTTATAGCAAAATAAATATAATATCAAAATCAAAGCGCGATATATTGTGTTATTTTAACTCTTTGCATTTGGAATATATACATAATTTTACTTATATTTGCATTGCTTTTCAAATGAGGGCGGGTGCTTCACTTGTAGAGTATGGCTATCACTCTTCACATAGCCACAGAACGGAAGAGCGACATTAACCCAAGTGTTCGGTTCTGGATTTACCTATTAATATGTATTCTTTATCATGCTTGGTGAAATGGCATGATAGGATGATGTGAGTAGCCAATGACGTATAATGTCATTGGAATAGGGCATTTTGTCCCTATCAAACATAGTGTTAATTTTATTAAGGAATTGAAATGTGTAATAATATGTCATGCGGATGCTTGACCGCTAATCAGGCAATGGAGAAGGCTTTGGCTTTACCGCCTATAAAGGCTTTGTATGAAACATTTTGGTATGAGAATGAACTCTGTATCTTCTTTGCAGAAGCTAACGTTGGTAAGTCCTTGTATGCTATGCAGATGGCAGAACATATAGCCCAAGAGTATAAGGTGATGTACTTGGATTATGAGCTGTCTTTGAGCCAATTCCGTTCACGTTACACCAATGATGAAACGGGAGTGCCTTACCAGTTCTCTGATAATCTCTTTCGTCCAAGTCTGAGGATAGAGCAGGTTTCGGACGATAGGGAAGTAGAAGAACGGCTGTTCAAGAAGATAGAAGAGGGTGTGAGGATGGGTATTAAGACTTACATCGTGGACAATATAACCTATCTGTGTGGTAAACTTGACCAGGGGGTGGAAGCGACACGGATAATGAAGCGATTGTCCGCAATGAAGCATACATACGGACTGAGTTTGTTGGTAATAGCCCATACGAAGAAGCGAAACTCCAAAAAGGAAATTGAAGCGGATGATTTGGCGGGGTCCAAACGGCTGATGAACTTCTGTGATAGCAGTTTTGCTTTGGGAAAATCACGTGAGGATAGTAAAACCATCTACTTGAAACAAATAAAAGTCCGTCAAGGAGAGAACAAACATGGTAAGGATAATGTTATTCTGTATCGGATAGTTAAAGATGATAACTTCCCACGATTTGTAGAGGAAGGTTGTTCGGAAGAAGAGAAACTGTTGAAGCCGTCCAAGAGTGAAGATAAGAGTATTTTAAAAGCCAAGATGAAGATACTGCACGAGGAAGGTCTGAGCAATAGGGCGATTGCTAAAGAGTTGGGGATAGCCGAGGGTACGGTACGGAATTGGCTGAAAGAATTGAAAGAGGTTGCTAATGTTTCTACTGCATCATCTCCGATGGTACAAGAGGAATCGGAAGCCAAATATGTAGAATATGAAGAAGTGGCATAAGGGTGCGTAAAATGAGTGCGCAAAAAAGGTGCGTAATTGCGACTGCGCAAATAAAGTGCGTAATATGTTTGCGCAAAAGCTTATTCACCTTATCTTTGTAGCGTCTTCCTTTGATGTTCTGTTATGGAATGCTAGAGGGGGAGATTGTTTGATTAAAATAATATAAATCGTATATTTATGGCTGATTGTCGATATTGTGGTCTATTTTACGTATTCGGGCATGAAATGGCGTTTTACAGCGTTTCAGTGCCAAATAGGTTTTCCAAAAACTGCATCTTTTTATGTAATTAGCTGATATTCATACTTCAAATTTTTCTTTAATGAGGAAGAATATTAGAAAGAGAACATGGCGGACAGAATAAAAAATTCTGTCCGTTTTTTGTTTGATATTTCTTCTTGGAAGGGGGGATTGGAAAGCGTAATGTAACTTTCCTGGGAGATTGAACATTATACATGGAAAAAGTGTTTATCTTTGTGGCGTAAACTAAAAATAGACAAACATGAAAAAGATTATTAGTGTATTAATGGTAGCTGTATGTTTGATGATGGCTGCTCCTGCTCAGGCTCAGTTGCACTTTGGAGTAAAAGGTGGTTTGAATATTTCAAAATTGAGTTTTTCAAAGGATGCTTTTAAAGGGGATAATAAGACTGGTTTTTTTGTGGGTCCGATGGCTGAATTCACCCTGCCTATTATCGGGATAGGGGCAGATGTTGCCGCTTTATATTCTCAGACAGACTTAGGGGTCGATGGAGAGAAAACAATGAAGTTAAAGACATTTGCAGTTCCTGTGAATTTGAAATGGTCCTTTGGCCTTGGTAGCATGTTGGGTGCTTATATTGCTGCAGGTCCCCAGTTTGATTTTAATATTGGCAATAAAATATGGACGCGTGAATTGTCATTGAAAAAATCTACAACCAGTTTCAATGTAGGAGCAGGTCTTAAATTGATACGTCATTTACAGTTAGGGGTTAATTATAATTTTGCTCTGAGCAAGACTGGTACTTATGAATATTATACAGAGGGTGGATCGGGTGATGGACACCATTCTGTTAATATAAAGAACAACACTTGGCAAGTTTCTTTGGCATACTTGTTCTAGACAACCTTATTTAATAAAAGATAAAAAGGAGGCATTCAGTGAAGAATGCCTCCTTTTTTGTAATTTTGCACCATGAAAAAATTCGTAGATGTCATAGTTCCATTACCTATTGCCAACCAATACACTTATTCCCTTCCTCAGGAGATGGAAGAGATGGTACAGATTGGTTGTCGGGTGGTTGTTCCGTTTGGAAAGAAAAAGTTCTATACGGCAATAGTGACAAATGTACATTATGCGGCCCCGGAGGGGTATGAAACGAAGGATATAGCTGAAGTGCTGGATTCATCTCCGGTACTGTTACCGAAACAATATGAGTTCTGGCAATGGCTGGCGGAATATTATCTTTGTACATTAGGAGATGTGTACAAGGCGGCTATCCCTTCGGGTATGAAACTGGAAAGCGAAACGTTGGTGGAATATAATCCCGATTTTGAAGCTACTGCACCCTTACCGGAGAAAGAGCAGAAAATTCTGGATTTGTTGAGCCGGGATACAGAACAGTGTGTAACCCAGTTGGAAAAAAACAGCGGACTGAAAAATGTGTTGACTGTCATCAAGTCTTTGTTGGACAAAGAGGCCATCTTTGTCAAGGAGGAACTGAAACGTAATTACAAACCGCGTACTGAGGCAAGGGTGAGATTGGTGAACGGAGAAGCGGATGAGGCTTACTTACAACGGCTGTTCAATGAATTGTCACGTGCTCCTAAACAATTGATGATATTAATGAAGTATGTGGAATTGTCCGGTTGGGTAGCCAGAGGGTATGCTTTAAAGGAAGTAACAAAGAAAGAGCTGCTTGAAAAGTCTGGAGGGTCTGCGGCCGTTTTTAACGGATTGGTCGAAAAGAAAGTCTTTGAGGTCTATCATCAGGAGATAGGACGTTTGGATAAAGGAATTTCGGATACCGGTGATATTAATCCGCTGAATATTGCGCAGCAACAGGCTTATGGCAACATTCTTCAATGCTTCAGAGAGAAAAATGTATGTCTTCTGCATGGCGTTACATCCAGTGGCAAGACGGAAATTTATATCCACCTCATTCAGGAGGTGCTGAAAACAGGAAAGCAGGTCTTATATTTGCTTCCGGAAATTGCACTGACCACTCAGATAACTGAGCGTTTGAAAAGGGTGTTCGGACATCGGCTGGGTATTTATCATTCCAAGTTTCCGGACGCTGAACGGGTGGAGATATGGCAGAAACAGTTGGGAGAGAAGAGCTATGACGTGATTCTCGGAGTCCGTTCCTCTATTTTTCTGCCTTTTCGTAACTTGGGGCTGGTCATCATAGATGAGGAACACGAGAATACGTATAAACAGCAAGACCCCGCCCCACGTTACCATGCCCGTAGCTCAGCCATCATGCTGGCCTCTATGTTCAAGGCGAAAGTGCTGCTGGGGACGGCTACTCCTGGTGTGGAAACTTACTTTAATGCTACCTCGGGAAAGTATGGCTTGGTAGAATTGAAAGAAAGATATAAAGATATCCGGCTTCCTCATATAGAACTGGTTGACATCAAGGAACTGGCGCATCAGAAGCGGATGCAGGGCCCTTTCTCACCGGCGCTGGTCAAGCAGATAAAAGAGGCATTGGAGTGTAAGGAGCAGGTTATCCTGTTTCAGAACCGTCGCGGTTTCGCTCCGATGATAGAATGTCATACCTGCGGCTGGGTTCCTAAATGCAAGAACTGTGATGTGAGTCTGACGTATCATAAGGGGCTGAACCAGCTGACTTGCCATTACTGCGGATATACCTATCAAGTTCCCCGTTCCTGCCCGGCGTGTGGCGGAGTGGAATTGATGCATCGCGGTTTCGGTACAGAGCGTATAGAAGATGATATAAAACTGATATTCCCCGAGGCGAAAGTCGCCCGGATGGATTTGGATACCACTCGTACCCGTACCGCATACGAGAAAATTATCGCGGATTTTGAACAGGGCAAGACGGACATCCTGATTGGTACGCAGATGGTGTCCAAAGGATTGGACTTTGATCATGTCAGTGTGGTGGGGATTCTGAATGCGGATACGATGTTGAACTTCCCGGATTTCCGGAGCTATGAGCGTGCTTTCCAACTGATGGCCCAAGTAGCAGGACGTGCCGGGCGTAAAAATAAGCAAGGACTGGTTATCCTTCAGACCAAATCGCCCGATTTACCCGTTATTCATCAAGTGATGCATAATGACTATGAGCAGTTATATTATGACCAATTGGCAGAACGGCAGATGTTCAAATATCCTCCTTATTATCGTTTGATTTATGTATATCTGAAACACCGCAAAGAGGATATTCTGGATTTGGCGGCGGATACCATGGCGGCACAGCTCCGTTCCGGATTGGGCGACAGGGTATTGGGTCCGGACAAACCGCCGGTGGCCCGTATCCAGACCTTATTTATAAAAAAAATGATTGTGAAAGTGGAGCAGAATGCTTCTATAAAGAAAGTGCGTGATTATCTGCTTGCCGTACAACGTGCCATATTGGAAGATGAACGTTTCCGTTCGTTGTTAGTTTATTATGATGTAGATCCACAGTAACCGGTCCATGCACTGGACGATAATAGAAAAGATAAACGAAAATAAAGATGAAGATAGAATTAGACGTACATACCCATACCATTGCCAGCGGGCATGCATTCAGTACTTTACAAGAAATGGCGCAAGCTGCCGCCGATAAGGGATTGAAGGTTTTAGGGATAACGGAACATTCGCCCGGTGTTCCCGGTACTTGCCATCCTATTTATTTTAGAAACTTGCATGTGGTTCCCCGCCGGATGTATGGGGTGGAGCTGTTGTTGGGGGCTGAGATTAATATTCTGGATGGTAAAGGAAACCTCGATTTGGACGAGGATTATATGAAGATGCTTGATATCCGTATTGCGGGTATCCACTCTTTATGTTATGAATATGGAACGATAGAAGAAAACACCCATGGAATGGTACAGGTTATCAGCAATCCTTTTATTCATATTATCAGTCACCCCGGAGACGGTACGGCGGCGTTACATTTTGAACCGATGGTATTGGCAGCCAAAGAACACCATACTTTATTGGAAATAAATAACAGTTCTTTAAAACCCACCCGTAACAAACCCAATGCCCGTGAGAACAACCTCACCATTCTCCGTTTATGCAAGAAATATGAAGTTCCGGTCATTTTGGGAAGTGACGCGCATATTTCGTTTGATATAGCCCGTTACGATAATTTGTATGAATTGTTGCAGCTTACCGGGTTTCCTGAAGAGCTGATCATGAACCGTGATGTGAAATCATTTAAAGAATACCTTCATTTGTAGATTATATATGAAAAGAATACTTTTTGTCTGTCTCGGTAACATTTGCAGGTCTTCTTCGGCAGAAGAAGTGATGCGTACTCTCATAAAGAAAAAAGGACTGGAACACGAGATAGAGGTGGATTCTGCCGGAATCCTGAGTTATCATAGAGGGGAATTGCCCGACAGCCGTATGCGGATGCATGCTTCCCGCCGCGGTTACAATCTGACCCATCGTTCCCGTCCTGTCTGTACGGAGGATTTCTATCATTTTGATATGATCATCGGCATGGACGACCGTAATATAGAGGACCTGATGGAGCGTGCTCCCGATCTGGAAACGGAAAAGAAAATCCATCGCATGACGGATTATTGCCGCACCAAAGTGGCAGACTATGTTCCCGACCCTTACTATGGCGGTGCGCAAGGGTTCGAGAACGTGCTTGATATACTGGAAGATGCTTGTGCAGGATTGCTTACTTCCTTAGTTCCGGGTAACTGATTCGGGTGTGATACATCGTTTTCAGCTTTTCTTTAAACAGTGCTTTGACTGTTGCTATATCCTTGAACGTAATAGGGCATTCTTTGAAATACCCCTCAGATACCTGTGTGTCAATAATCTTATCTACCAGTGTGCTGATGCTTTCTTCCGTGTACTCCGGCAGGCTGCGTGAAGCCGCTTCTACAGAGTCGGCCATCATCAGGACGGCCTGTTCCTTGGTGAACGGGTTCGGACCGGGGTAGCGGAACTTTTCCTGATCCACTTCTTCGTCAGGATGTTCGTTTTTATATGAAATGTAGAAATACTTCGTCAGTCCCCGTCCATGATGGGTACTGATAAAGTCTTTGATCACTTTGGGCAGATTATGCTTTTCCGCCAGTTTCAGTCCGTCGGTGATATGACTGATGATAACCTGGGCGCTTTGTTCATAACTTAAACTCTTGTGCGGGTTGACTCCCGACTGGTTTTCTGTGAAAAAAGCCGGATTCACCATTTTACCGATGTCATGATATAATGCTCCCGTACGCACCAGCTGGCTTTTACCTCCAATCTTGTTTGCCGCCGCAGCAGCCAGGTTTGCCATCTGCAATGAGTGTTGGAAAGTGCCCGGAGCTACTTCGGACATTTCCCGAAGCAAGCTATTGTTGATATTTGACAGTTCCACCAAAGTCACATCTGAAGTAAAACCGAATATTTTCTCCAAAAGGAACAGTAACGGATAAGCGAACAGCAGTAAGATACCGTTGATCATAAAATAGATGTACATGCGCGTATTCAGCTTGGTCAAATCATCTTCATGAATCAGCTCGAAAGCAAAATATAATAAAGCGTAACTGATAAATACAACCAAAGCCGTCCGTAACAATTGCGACCGTTGGGACAATTCTCTCAAACTATAGATCGCCACCATTCCTGCCACTACCTGTAACAAGATAAACTCATGTGGAAAACGTAAAGTGATGGAGCAAAGCAAAATGATAGTGACATGTGCCATGAATGCCGTTCTTGAGTCAAGGAAAACACGGACTATAATCGGAATCATGGCAAATGGAACCACGTAAATACTTGACAAGTTCTGTTCCACCATAATGGAAGACAGGACGGGGAAGAACACAATCAGCGCAAATAGCAGGGTAAGTGTTCCTTTCCGTTCATAATAATCTGCCCGGAACAACTCCAGATAGGCCATGAAGCAGAACAGGAAGATTCCTACATATAATATTTGTCCGGCCAATGTCAGTCTTTTCTCTTGTACCGAGTCGCTACGTTTTTCCCATTCCTTGCGTAAGGATTCCAATATGTTGTAAGTTTGCTCATCAACAATTTCTCCACGGTCAATAATCTTTTGTCCGTTCAGCACAAAGCCGTTTGCCCATGAAATATTAGAGAGCAGGTCTTTTTGCGCCGCCTCGGACTTTTCTTCATCATAAACCAGATTAGGTGTAATGTAATCATTCAGATTACATTGTTGTAATATCTTCTTTTTGTAGTGGGTGGTATCCGCATTCAGCAAATATTCATAGGCTTCCTTCACGGTGTACAATTGGTCGATAAAACGGCTCGTAGCTACATTCTTGTCTACCAGCCGTATGGCAATGATACTGTCTTCCTCCATACGCTTCAAGTCATTTCCGGCAATGATTCCGTCCTCATACAGTGCCTTTAATGTGCGTTCAATATAACGTACATAGTCCGTGCCCGGAAGTGAATGGCGTAAGGTCTTGTTGTAATCCTCCCTTAATTTGGAAAGGACATTTTTTTCGGCTTCCTTGTCTATCTGGAAATAAGGTTGATAGTCTGCCAGGATGCTGTCCTGTTCCTTTTGTACTTGTATGTCGTTTTTGTAAATCGGAAAATCAAATGATGCCTGTAACAGTCCGTATTTCCAAGGCTTGTTTATATCAAATTGATAGTTGAACTTTCCTTCATTGGGTAAAAAGTAGACTATCACTGATACTGTGGCAATGAAAATAAGGCTTTTATAAATCAAATTTTTATATGAAAACCGTTGGTTGGTCTTGAAACTTCTCATAATCGTATATTTTTGCGCGCAAAATACGAAAAAATCGGGAAATTTAGATTAATTTTGCGGCGTATTTTATATAAAACAACAATGTCAGAAAGAAAAGTAAGAGTTCGTTTTGCTCCGAGCCCGACGGGAGCGTTGCATATCGGCGGTGTGCGCACAGCCTTGTATAACTATCTGTTTGCTCGCCAGCATGGTGGAGATTTAATTTTCCGTATAGAAGATACCGACTCAAATCGCTTTGTTCCGGGTGCGGAAGAATATATCATTGAGTCGTTTAAGTGGTTGGGGATAAACTTCGACGAAGGAGTCAGCTTTGGTGGTAACTACGGCCCCTACCGTCAGTCTGAACGTCGTGATATTTATAAGAAATATGTACAGGTGTTGCTTGACAGCGGTAAGGCGTATATTGCTTTCGATACTCCGGCGGAGTTGGACGCCAAACGTCAGGAAATCTCTAATTTCCAGTACGATGCTTCTACCCGTATGTCTATGCGTAACTCTTTGACTCTGCCGAAAGAAGAAGTGGATGCACTGATTGCCGATGGGAAGCAATATGTGGTACGTTTCAAGATTGAACCGAATGAAGATGTACACGTACATGATATTATCCGTGGCGAGGTAGTGATCAATTCTTCCATTTTGGATGATAAAGTTTTATATAAATCGGCGGATGAACTGCCTACTTATCATTTGGCAAACATTGTGGACGACCATTTGATGGAAGTTTCCCATGTAATCCGTGGTGAGGAATGGTTGCCTTCCGCTCCGTTGCATGTCCTGCTGTACCGGGCTTTCGGCTGGGCGGATACCATGCCCGAGTTCGCACATCTTCCCTTGTTGTTGAAACCGGATGGTAACGGTAAACTGAGCAAGCGTGATGGTGACCGTCTTGGCTTCCCTGTTTTCCCGTTGGAATGGCACGATCCCAAGACCGGTGAGGTGTCTTCCGGTTATCGTGAGTCGGGTTACCTGCCCGAAGCTGTTATCAATTTCCTTGCCCTGTTGGGATGGAATCCGGGAAATGACCAGGAACTGATGTCCTTGGATGAACTGGTGAAGCTTTTTGACCTGCATCGTTGCAGCAAAGCTGGGGCAAAATTCGACTTTGAAAAAGGAAAATGGTTTAACCATGAATATATATTGAAGAAAAGCAATGAGGAAGTAGCCGGGCTTTTCATGCCGATCTTGAAAGAGCATGGCATTGAAGCTCCTATGGATAAAGTGGTGACCGTGGTAGGCTTGATGAAAGATCGTGTAAGTTTTATCAAGGATTTGTGGGAAACTTGCAAATTCTTCTTCGTCGCTCCTACGGAATATGATGAGAAGACCCGTAAAAAACGTTGGAAAGAGGACTCTCCCGAACGTATGCTGGAGTTGGCGGACGTATTGGAGGCCTTGGACGACTTCTCGCTGGAGAATCAGGAGGCTGTGGTCATGAAATGGATAGAAGATAAAGGTTATCACTTGGGTAATATAATGAATGCTTTCCGTTTAACCTTGGTAGGCGAAGGTAAAGGCCCGCATATGTTTGATATTTCAGCCGTTTTAGGGAAAGAAGAAACATTGCGACGCATTCGTCGGGCTGTGGAAGTGCTCAAGTAATAGCCGGTAGTTATGATTTATAACCTAGTCATCTATATTTATCTATTCGGGGTGAAGGTTGCCGGCCTGTTCAGCGCCAAGCCCGCCAAAATGGTGAAAGGACACCGGGAAGTATTTGATATCTTGCGTAACAAGATAGACAAAAATGCCCGTTATATTTGGTTTCATGCAGCTTCATTGGGGGAGTTCGAACAGGGACGCCCTTTGATAGAACGTATCCGTAAGGAGCATCCCGAATATAAAATATTGCAGACTTTCTTTTCTCCCTCAGGGTATGAAGTGAGAAAGAACTACCAGGGGGCAGATCTTGTCTGCTATCTGCCTTTCGACACTCCGCGTAATGTCCGTCGGTTTGTAGAATTGGCTAATCCCTGTATGGTGTTTTTTATCAAGTACGAATTTTGGCAGAATTACTTGAATGAGTTGCATAGGAGAGGTATTCCCACCTATAGCGTATCTTCCATTTTCCGTCCCAATCAGATTTTTTTCCGTTGGTATGGGAAGAGATATAGTGAGGTGCTGAGGACTTTTGCTCATTTGTTTGTACAAAACGAAGTTTCCAAAGAATTGCTGGCGACAATTGGCGTGACCGATGTGACAGTTGTGGGCGATACTCGTTTTGACCGCGTGCTGGATATCTGCTATCAAGCCAAGCAGCTTCCGCTGGTGGAGAAGTTCAAAGGTGATTCGTTGACTTTTGTTGCAGGCAGCTCATGGGGACCGGATGAGGATATTTTTATCAAGTATTTCAATGAGCATCCTGAGATGAAGCTGGTTATTGCTCCTCATGTGGTGAGCGACAGTCATTTGAGGGAGATTTTAGATAAGGTGAAACGTCCGTGCATCCGCTATACCGAGGCTACGGAAGAAAATGTGACACAGGCCGATTGTTTGATTATCGACTGTTACGGACTGCTGTCCTCCATTTACCGATATGGTGAGATTTCGTATATTGGGGGTGGCTTTGGAGTTGGAATTCATAATGTGCTGGAAGCGGCTGTATATGGTATTCCTGTGATATTCGGACCTAACAACAAGAAATTCCGCGAGGCGCAACATTTGTTGGAGCAGAAAGGCGGTTTTGAAGTAACCGGTTATGATGATTTTAAACGGTTGATGGACAAATTCCTGTCGGATGAGGCTTATTTGCAACAAGCAGGGAAAGCTGCCGGAAATTATGTGAACCATAATGCCGGAGCATTAGAAAAGATAATGAAAGATATCACTCTCTGAATGTTTCAAGGTGATTTGAGTATATGCAGGTTATAGAGAAGATTTGGCTCTATAACCTGTTTTTTTTTCCTTCAAATCCTTCATTTTAATCTAATTTATTGTTAATCAGTTCGTTATAATGAACCATTTTCACTTTATTTCCTTCATCCGGATATAAATCCTTCAGCCTGCGTAAGCGTCTCCGCGATTCTATCTTGTCGCCCATTTTTCATTCTTATATTTTTG
>ENA-OROP01000939-OROP01000939.1-human-gut-metagenome-genome-assembly--contig:-NODE-939-length-29429-cov-3.578062_pt1 | contig 29429 bp, 26 predicted proteins | sample MGYA00242132_ERZ509056 | MGnify/ENA primary metagenome ERZ509056 (study PRJEB26280, sample SAMEA2338768) | human gut metagenome | biome: human gut; feature: human-associated habitat; material: faeces...
GACCGTGATGCGTTTTTACCGGCGATTTGGAAACCGGGTTGGGATCATGAATTCCAGACTTTCGGCGGGAGAGCGCTATGAGCAGTCGGAGAGGGCGGCAAATGGGGAGATCGATATCATGATCGGTCCGCGTTCCGCTCTTTTCACACCGTTTCCGGATCTGGGGCTTATCATCATCGACGAGGAACATGAGGGAGCTTACAAGAGTGAGACAGCACCGCGGTACGATGCCAGGGAGGTTGCAAAGGTCCGGGCAGATATGAGCCGGGCAGCCGTAGTCTTAGGCTCTGCGACACCGTCCGTGGAGAGCTATTATCTGGCAGAACAGGGCGAGTATAAGCTTTTGACCCTCACAAAGAGGGCAAAGGAGAACAGCCGTCTGGCGGGGGTCCATATTGTGGATCTTAGAGAAGAACTCGCAGAGGGAAACCGCTCGATCTTCAGCCGGAGATTAAAAGGGCTGATCGAGGACCGGCTGGCGAACAGGCAGCAGGTGATGCTGTTCATGAACCGGCGGGGATATGCGGGCTTTGTGTCCTGCCGCTCCTGCGGAAAGGCTATGAAATGCCCACACTGTGATGTGAGTCTTACATACCACAAAAACGGACGGTTAAAATGCCACTACTGCGGATTTGAACGGCCGCTGCCGGACCGATGTCCGTCCTGCGGTTCCCCGTTTATCGCGCCCTTTGGGACGGGGACCCAGAAACTGGAAGAATTTACAAAGAGGGAATTTCCAAAGGCCCGGATCTTAAGGATGGATGCGGACACCACGGCAAAAAAAGGGGCTCATGAAGAAATCCTCGCTACCTTCGCAGAGGGCGGGGCGGATATTCTCATTGGGACCCAGATGATCGTAAAGGGTCATGACTTCGCGAATGTGACCCTTGTGGGTGTCATGGCAGCGGATCTCTCCCTCTATGCACCGGACTATAAGAGCGCAGAGCGTACCTTTGAGCTCCTGACTCAGGCATCCGGGCGGGCCGGGCGCGGGGAGCTTCAGGGAGATGTGGTGATCCAGACATATGCGCCGGACCATTATGCAGTATCCTCCGCGGCAGAGCAGGACTATCTGCAGTTTTACCGGCAGGAGCTTCTGTACCGGAAGATGATGGGATATCCGCCCCTTGTAAGACTTTTGACCATCGGACTTTCCTCAAAGCGGGAGGCGGATGTGATCCGTGCGTCAGAGGATATGAAACGGGTCATTCTGAGGGAATATGCACTGGATGGACTGAAGGTCATCGGTCCGGTGGAGGATTCCCCCTACAAACTTAATGATAATTACAGAAAAATTTTATATATGAAACATGAAAGTTATGATATACTATTAAAAGTCAGAAATTGCGCCCGGAAGCGGGAGAACATCCCGGATCTTTTCCGGAATGTGTTCGTCCAGTACGATCTGACTTAGTAGTTTTCGATAAAAAATTGAGAGGAAATAAGATAAAATGGCAATCAGACAGATCAGAACCATCGGAGATGAGATCCTTACAAAAGAGTGTAAGCCGGTAAAGGAAATGAATGAGAGGACCCTTGAGCTCATCGAAGATATGTTTGAGACAATGTATGAGAATAACGGCGTCGGCCTTGCCGCACCGCAGGTGGGTGTCCGCAAGCGCGTCGTGGTTATCGATGTGGAGGACGGAAACCAGTATGTGCTGATCAATCCGGAGATCCTCGAGACGAGCGGAAGTCAGACCGGTCAGGAAGGCTGCTTAAGTGTTCCGGGAAAATGCGGACAGGTGACCCGCGCGGATCATGTAAAGGCAAAAGCTCTCAATGAGAATATGGAAGAGTATGTGATCGAGGCAGACGGACTTCTCGCGAGATGCATTCTCCACGAGTGCGACCATCTGGATGGAAAACTTTACGTCGATCTCGTAGAAGGCGAACTTCAGGATACAGCCGGAGAGGATGAGGAATAGTATGCGTATTGTTTTTATGGGAACGCCGGACTTTGCGGTTCCGACGCTGACTGCTCTCATTGAGGGCGGACATGAAGTTGTGGCTGTGGTGACACAGCCGGATAAGCCGAAGGGGCGCGGAAAAGCCGTCCTTATGACTCCTGTAAAGGAAAAAGCGATCGAGTATGAAATCCCGGTATACCAGCCGGTAAAGGTGCGGGATCCGGAATTTGTGGAGCTTTTAAAAACGATGGCACCGGATGCCATCGTTGTTGTCGCATTTGGCCAGATCCTCCCGAAGTCCATTCTGGATCTTCCGAAATACGGCTGCGTGAATGTACACGCGTCCCTGCTTCCGAAATACCGCGGGGCTGCCCCGATCCAGTGGGCGGTCATTGACGGTGAGAAGGAGAGCGGAGTGACGACCATGATGATGGATGTGGGGCTGGATACCGGCGATATGCTGGAACAGAAAGCGATCCCGTTAGATGAGAAAGAGACTGGCGGAAGCCTGTTTGACAAGCTCTCTGCCCTCGGTGGATCCATGATCTTATCCACTTTAAAGGGACTGGAAAACGGAACGATCACGAGAACTCCACAGGGAGAGTCCGGTACTTCCTACGCGAAGATGCTCACGAAAGAAATGGGACATATCGACTGGACGAAGGACGCGGTGTCCATTGAGCGTCTTGTCCGCGGTTTAAATCCGTGGCCAAGCGCATATACATTATATGCCGGAAAGACGATGAAAATCTGGTCAGCAGAGGTTACGGATCTTCCGGGAGAAAGAACTCCGGGAAAGATTCATGTGACAAAGGACCGGCTTTTTTTGGAGACCGGAGAGGGTGTCCTTGATGTAAAGGAACTTCAGCTTGAGGGAAAGAAGCGGATGGATACAGCTTCCTTCCTGCGCGGTTTCCAGATGGAAGACGGAAGTTTCTGCGGGTAAGCTTCGCGGGTGATGCCGCGGGCGGTCCTGAAAATTCCGGCCGAAAAGCCGGCTGCCGGGACGACAGAAACGAGATCGAAAGGAGAGATGTTTTATGTACGGAATGTATGGTTACGGTTATGGCTATGGCCTTGACCCGACGATCATCCTTGTATTGATCGGTGTTGCCCTTTCTCTCTGGGCTCAGGGGCGTGTGAATTCCACGTTCTCGAGATATTCCAGAGTCCGCAGCATGACTGGCATGACAGGGGCAGAGGCGGCGAGACGCCTTTTAAATGCGCAGGGAATCTACGATGTGACGGTCCAGCAGATCGCCGGTGAACTTACTGACCACTATGATCCGCGGACGAAGACCGTAAACCTGTCCCAGTCCGTTTACGGAGCGACTTCTGTTGCGGCTATCGGTGTTGCCGCCCACGAATGCGGCCACGCGATGCAGGACAATGAGGGATACGCGCCGTTACGGTTCAGGAGTGCTCTGGTTCCGGTGGCAAACTTCGGCTCCAGTCTTTCCTGGCCGCTGATCCTTTTAGGACTTGTGTTCGGCGGACTTGGTTCTCCGCTGGTGGAGATCGGAATCTTAATGTTCTCTCTGGCGGTGCTGTTCCAGCTTGTGACACTTCCGGTAGAGTACAATGCGTCTGCCCGTGCGGTAAGACTTCTGGATGCACAGGGCATTCTCGCGGGCGAGGAAGTAAACGGGACGAGAAAAGTACTGAACGCGGCGGCACTGACCTATGTGGCGGCAGCAGCGACTTCGATCCTACAGCTTCTCCGTCTCATAATTCTCTTTGGAGGAAGAAACAGACGTGACAACTAATACGACAAATATCCGGGAGGTCGTCCTTGACGTCCTTCTGGAAGTCCTCGAAAACCATAATTTGAGCCATATTGTTTTAAAACAGGCACTGGAAAAGTACCTGTTTCTGGAGCGTCAGGACCGCGCGTTTATCACAAAATGCGTGGAGGGAACTCTGGAGTACCGGATCCAGATCGATGCGGTGCTTGACCGTTTTTCGAAGGTGAAGACCGCGAAAATGAAACCGGTGATCCGGGAGATCCTCAGAATGTCGGTCTACCAGATTCTGTATATGGAGCGTGTACCGGACTCCGCGGTCTGCAATGAGGCGGTAAAGCTTGCAAAGAAACGAAAATTCCAGGGCCTTTCCGGATTTGTGAACGGTGTCCTGCGGACGGTCTCCAGAGAAAAAGAGAAACTTGTCTGGAAGGACGCTTCGGAGCGCTATTCGATCCCCCGGTGGATGTTATCCATGTGGGAGGAAATGTATGGAAAAGAGACTTCTGAAGCCATTGCTGCGTCATTTTTAGAAGAACGCCCCCTTACGGTGCGCTTTAATGGGAGCATCTCTCCGGCGGAGAAAACGATTGGAGAGTTGAGAGATCATGGCATTACGGTGGAGGAGTCCGGGATATTTCCGGGGATCGCTTCGATCCGTGGCTTCGACTACTTAGACCGGGTGTGCGCGTTCACGGAAGGAAAGATCACAGTTCAGGATCCAAGCTCCTCCCTTGCGGCACAGATGGCATCTATTGCCCCGGGAGATTTCGTTCTTGACGTGTGCGGAGCTCCGGGAGGAAAGGCCATGCATGCGGCAGATCTTTTAAAAGGTACCGGCATGGTGGAAGCGAGAGATGTGAGCGGGAGAAAGACGGATCTTATTGAGGAGAACATCATGCGCTGCGGCTTCCGGAACATTCGCACGAACGTCTGGGACGCGACAGTTCTGGATCCGTCTATGGTGGAGCAGGCAGATGTGGTTCTGGCAGATCTCCCATGTTCCGGTCTCGGAATTATCGGAAAGAAACCGGATATCAAAGAGCGGATGACGAGAGATGAGATCAAAAATCTCGCGAAGCTGCAGAGGGAGATCCTTTCTGTGGTGACTCAGTATGTAAAACCTGGTGGAACGCTTGTTTACAGTACCTGTACGATCACTGAGGAAGAGAATGAAGAAAACGCGGACTGGATCGAGAAGCATTTGGCGTTTGAAAAGAAGAGGATTGCAGATCTCCTGCCGGAGGCTCTTAAGAGTTCCTGCGAGGAGAACAGGATCCAGCTTCTTCCGGGACTCCATCCCTGCGACGGCTTCTTTATCTCTGTGTTCAAAAAGAAGAAATAATACTGCGCAGGTTCTGAATCCGCGGACATGACTGCCTGCGGATCCGTTAAAAACGGATTTATGTGGAAACATGACAGAACCAAGGCTTTTGGAGAATCGAGAATGGAAAAGAAAGACCTGAAATCAATGACACTGGAAGAATTGACAGAGTTCGTGAAGGAGCTGGGTGAAAAACCGTTCCGGGCAAAACAGTTATACCAGTGGATGCATGTAAAATTAGCCGAGTCTTTAGACGAATGTACGAACCTTCCGAAGTCGCTTAAGGAAAAGCTTTCGGAATACAGTACATACACGTCCCTTAAGACCGTAAAGATGCTGGAATCGGGGATCGACGGGACAAGAAAGTATCTGTTCGGTCTCGATGACGGAAACGTGATCGAGAGCGTCCTGATGAAATATCACCACGGAAATTCTGTGTGTATTTCCTCTCAGGTGGGCTGCCGCATGGGCTGCCGGTTCTGTGCGTCCACTCTGGACGGACTCACAAGAAACTTACGTCCTTCGGAGATGCTGGATCAGATCTACCGGATCCAGAGATCCACGGGAGAGCGTGTCTCCAACGTGGTGGTCATGGGAAGTGGTGAGCCGATGGATAACTATGATAACCTGATCCGGTTTATCAGGCTTCTTTCCGATGAAAACGGTCTGAATATCAGTCAGAGAAACATCACGGTATCCACCTGCGGGATCGTACCAAAGATCTTAAAGCTTGCGGAGGAAGGTCTTTCCATTACTCTGGCACTTTCCCTTCATGCGCCGGACGATGAGACGAGAAAGACTCTGATGCCCATCGCCAACAGCTACTCCTTATCGGAGGTGCTTCCGGCATGTAGGGAATATTATAAAAAGACAGGAAGACGCCTGACCTTTGAGTACAGTCTTGTACAGGGCGTCAATGATAACCTTGACGAGGCAAAGCGCCTGACTGCGCTTTTAAAGGATATGCAGGGACACGTGAACCTGATTCCGGTAAACCCGATCAAGGAACGCGACTTCAAACAGTCCAATCGGGATGCCATTGACGCGTTCAGGGGTTATCTTGAAAAACACGGCATCAACGTTACGATCCGCAGGGAGATGGGCCGCGATATCGGCGGTGCCTGCGGACAGCTTAGAAAGAGCTATCTGAGTGAGGAGGAATCGTCATGATCTCTTACGCGAAGACAGACACCGGTCTTGTGAGAAGATCCAATCAGGATTTCCTGTTTGCAGCGGATCAGCCGGTGGGACCGCTTCCGAATCTGTTCATCGTGGCAGACGGAATGGGTGGACATAAGGCCGGGGATTTCGCGTCCCGGTATGTCGTGGAACATATGAAAGAATATATTGAAAATTCTGATCTGGCCAGTCCTGTGATGATCCTCAGAAAAGCTCTGGAGAAGACGAATCAGGGACTCTTTGAGGAAGCTCAGGGAAACCCGGACCGGGAAGGAATGGGGTCCACTCTGGTTGCCGCTACGATCGAGGACGACATGATGTACGTGGCAAATGTGGGGGACAGCAGACTTTATCTTTTGCGGGACAGTCTTGCACAGATCACGAGAGACCATTCCCTTGTGGAAGAGATGGTCGCGAGAGGAAAAATGGAGCGGGACAGCGAGTCCTACCGAAGTCAGAAGAACATTATTACCCGCGCCATGGGAATCGGAAACCGGGTGGAGGCGGATTTCTTTGAAGTGCCGCTTCTTGAGTGTGACTGTATTCTGCTCTGCTCTGACGGATTGACGAACATGGTGGATGATGCCGAGATCAGCCGGGTCTTAAAGACAACGGATACGCTGAAAGAGAAGACGGAAGCGCTGGTTGACGAGGCAAACCGGAACGGAGGAAAGGACAACATTGCAATCGTCCTTGTAGAACCTCAGATAAGTGAGGTGAAGCTATGATTTTATACCCTGGAACGATGCTGCAGGACCGATATGAGATTCTGGAAAAGATAGGTTCCGGCGGAATGTCAGAGGTCTATAAAGCAAAATGCCATAAATTAAACCGTCTGGTCGCGATCAAGGTACTGAAATCGGAGTTTACCTCCGACGCGACCTTTGTCAGTAAATTTAAGATGGAAGCTCAGGCAGCGGCCGGACTTTCACACCCGAATATTGTCAATATATATGATGTCGTGGATGAGGGAGACATCCACTTTATCGTTATGGAGCTCGTAGAGGGAATCACCTTAAAGAGCTACATCACGAAAAAAGGTCATCTGGATGTAAAGGAAGCCATCGGGATCGCGATCCAGGTAGCTTCCGGAATCGAAGCAGCCCATGAACAGCATATCATTCACCGTGATATCAAGCCTCAGAATATGCTGATCTCCATGGATGGAAAGGTGAAGGTAGCGGACTTCGGAATTGCGAGAGCTGTGTCGTCCCAGACCATGAATGCGGCGACAGTTGTGGGATCTGTCCACTATATCTCTCCCGAACAGGCGAGAGGCGGATACAGCGATGAGCGGAGCGACCTGTATTCCTTAGGTATCACCATGTTTGAGATGGTCACCGGCCATGTTCCGTTTGAGGGGGACAATACGGTGACGGTCGCGCTGGCACATCTGGAAGAACCGATGCCGGATCCCAGAATGTTGAATCCGGATGTGTCCCCAAGTCTTGCGAGGATCATCTTAAAATGTACGGAAAAGAGACCGGAGCGCCGATACCCGAACGCGGCGGCCGTGATCAGTGACCTGAGAAGAGCACTCTTAAATGATGATGACCCGGCTGTCGGTGCCGTTAAAGAGGAAGACCACAGCTCCGATACCATCGTCATCAGCCCAAAAGAACTGAATCTGATCAAGACGAGAAGTGGGGAACGGATCCGGGAGTCAAAGCCGGTAAAAGAGATCCGTGAGCGCAGGGAACGGCGGGATCTGGAAAAGCGGTATGATCAGACAGACAACGCGAAGAAGGAACCGAAAAAGAATAAAGTGGATGATGAAGCCACAGGACTGGAAAAGATCCTGACAGGCCTGGGCGTGGCGGCAGCCATCGTCATTGTCGCGGTTGTGATCGTGTTTGTTCTGAAGCTTGGCGGTCTGTTCAGAAGCAGCACTCCGGAGGATCCGACAAAAACCGTTTCTGAGGAAGCTATGACGGAAGAAGCGAAGACAACTGCGGCATCGGAGACTGTTATCAGCCAGAAGGAAGTCTATATGCCGAAGCTTGTGGGCCACTCCGAGGAGGAAGCCGAGAAGATCTTACAGGGACTCGATCTCACCATGCAGGTAGAGCAGAAAAACTCGGATGAAGTGGAAAAAGGCATAGTCATCTCACAGAAGGAAGAGCCCGATACCGTGATTCCGCGTTTCTCCAAGGTAACCGTTGTCATCAGCGCGGGTTCTGATAAGGTTGATCTCTCAGAACTTGGCCTTTCCGGAATGACACTGGAAACGGCGGTCCGCCTGTTGGAGGGAAAGAATTTAAAAGCAGATGTTCGGGAGGAAGCCAGCGAGGAGGTGGCTTCCGGAACGATCATCCGCTATGAACCGGAGGAAAAAGTGGCCCTCGGAAGTACCGTAACCTTATATGTGAGTACGGGACCGGAGGAGGAATTCGTTCCTGTACCGAATCTTTATGGAAAGACGGACGCGGAGGCGGCAGCACTTCTTTCCGCGGCAGGACTTGTGACCGGAGAGGTTTCAAAGGAGTACGACAGCACGATCTCGGCCGGTCACGTCATCAGTCAGGGCGTTGAGGCAGGAACTCAGGTAGCACCTGGGGATACCGTGGATTACACTCTGAGTCTTGGGCCGGAAGCTCCGAAAAAACAGTTTATCGCGTCTCTGGATGCAAGCTATCCGCTTCAGGTCTCCTATGGACCGGGGGCAGCATCCTCCGAGATCCAGATCCTGATCCGTTTAAAGCAGACGGTGAACGGCAAAGTGACCTATACGAAGCTTGCGGAGCCAAAGTCTTACAGCGCGGACACAACCCTGAATATCAAGTTAGACAGGATCCGCGGCGCGGACGGCGTACAGACCGGTGAGGTGGAGATCGTGGACCTCACGAACAACGTGGTACTGACATCCTATAATGTGACATTTACGGAGGTTGACGGTTGACTGGAAAGATCATAAAGGGAATTGCCGGATTCTATTACGTACATGACGGCGTTTCCAAAGTATACGAGTGTAAGGCAAAGGGCGTATTTCGGAACCGGAAGATCAAGCCCCTTGTGGGCGACAATGTGGAGTTCGACGTGCTTTCTGAGGAGCAGAGCCTCGGAAACATCGTGGAGATCCTTCCGAGGGAGAACTCCCTGATCCGTCCGGCAGTGGCGAACATCGATCAGGCAATGATCGTGTTTGCCGTCGCTGACCCGGAACCGAATTTAAACCTTCTGGACCGCTTTCTGGTTACGATGGAAGCCCAGAATGTTCCGGTGGTGATCTGCTTTAATAAGACAGATCTCGGAAAAGAGGGTGAGGCAGAACGACTTGCTGGAATCTATCGGGATGCCGGATATGATGTCCATCTGTCCTGTGCTCTGGCGGGGGAAGGGATCGAGGCGATCCATGACCTCTTAAGGGGGAAGACAACGGCACTTGCCGGCCCGTCCGGTGTTGGAAAATCATCCCTGACAAACAGGATCCAGCCGGAGGCGGAGATGGAGACGGGGGCCGTCAGTGAGAAGATCCGCAGGGGACGCCATACCACAAGACATTCGGAGCTGTTCTTCGTCGAGAAGGAGACCTTCGTGATGGACACGCCGGGCTTCAGCTCCATCTTTGTCGACAATATGAAGCCGGAAGAGTTAAAGGATTTCTTTCCGGAATTTGAGGCCTACGAGCCGGAATGCCGGTTTTTGGGCTGTGTCCATGTGGGAGAACGGGAGTGCGGCGTCAAGGAGGCCGTAAAAGCAGGAAAGATTGCGGATTCCCGGTATGAAAATTACCGGCTGATCTATGAAGAACTGAAGAGTAAAAGGAGATATTAAGATCATGTATATATTAGCGCCATCGATTCTTTCAGCAGACTTTTCAAAACTTGGTGAAGATGTAAAGACAGTTTCTGACGCGGGAGCGCAGTACATCCATCTGGATGTGATGGATGGAGCGTTTGTCCCGAGCATTTCCTTCGGTATGCCGGTGATCTCATCCCTCAGAAAGACAACAGACCGTGTGTTTGATGTCCATATGATGGTGGAGGAGCCGGGAAGATATGTAAATGATGTCAGAAAGGCCGGCGCGGATATCATCTGTGTCCATCAGGAAGCCTGTCTTCATCTGGACCGTACCATCAACCAGATCAAGGAGACCGGTGCCAGAGCAGCTGTTGCGTTAAACCCGGCAACTCCGGTCGAGACACTTTCCTGTATCTTAAAAGAAGCAGATATGTTTCTGATTATGTCCGTAAATCCGGGATTCGGAGGACAGAAGTTTATCCCGTATACGTTAGAGAAGATCAAAAAGCTCCGCGGCATGTTAAATGAGGCCGGACTCACCACCGATATTGAGGTGGACGGCGGCGTGAATGCAGCAAATGTCAGAGAGGTTCTCGATGCAGGCGCGAACGTGATCGTTGCGGGTTCCGCGGTGTTTAAGAACGATGCGGCAGCGAATACGAAGGAGTTCCTGAAGATCTTTGAGGAGTATTCCGCAAGATAAGGGGCCGCACCCGGCGTGAGGATGTGCCATGGATAGGGGAGAGGCAGATAATATGAATGCAGACAGAAGAGAAATGACGGATACCTGCCTGATCGTGTCGGGCGGACCGACGGACCGGAAATTTGCTGCGGAATTCGTGAAAAATCGGAAATATCCCTATGTGATCGCAGTGGACGCGGGTCTTGCCGTCTGCGAGGATCTGGGGCTTGTGCCGGACCTTGCGGTGGGCGATTTTGATACCTTCGGGCTGGAACGGATGGAAGAACTCAGAAAGAAAGAGGGATGGGCGACGGATGTCCATAAGCCGGAGAAGGATGAGACGGACACGGATCTTGCGGTCCGCTCCGCACTCCGGGCAGGGTTTCATACCGCCCATGTTCTGGGAGCCACAGGGGGCAGGCTGGATCATGAGCTTTCCAATATCCATCTGATGCGGGCGGCGAAGGATGCAGGACTTTTCATGGAGATCTATGATGCAAAAAACCGTATCTTTCTCCTGACACCGGATGATGAGGAATATTCCGTTTTTTTGAAAGACCGGATCTACGGGAAATATGTCTCCTTTCTTCCGCTTACGGAGACCGTTCTTGGAATCACGCTGGATGGATTTAAATATCCGCTGCACAATAAGGACATCTCGATTTTAGAGGATCCCAGTCTCTGTGTCAGCAATGAGATTCCAGGGGAGCGGGCAAAGATCACGTTCCGGAAAGGGATCCTGATCTGCGTGGAGTCAAGAGATTAAAGAGAACACCGCGTGAAAATATCAGCGTGAAAAAGCAAAAAAGAAGGATGATATACGTTGCAGTCTGCAATGTTGCGGCGAGGAAAACAGACTGGACTGTATAAAAAAAACAAAACTGGACATTTCATACAATCCACTCGCATGCTACCATGGGTATCAGGATGACAGAAAGGCTTTCCGGATGATCCATTCAGAAATCCTTGAACCGATTATGAAAATATGAACGGTTCTGCCTGTCAATAACACACGAGGGGAGATTTTACTTATGAAAGAAAAGAATGGGCAGTTAATGAAAATTGCGCAGGCTGGCCTGATGGCGGCGCTCTGCTATATCGGATATGCCGTGTTCCCGGCGATCTCAGCCAGCGGAACGAAGATTCATATCGGAAACGCATTTGTCGTGCTTTCCGCATACCTTCTCGGCGGCGTTTACGGTGGACTTTCCGGTGCTGTCGGCTTATCCATTGCTGATATCGTTGGCGGCTATGCGGCATCTGCACCGAGAACTTTTATCACAAAGCTTGTGATCGGTCTCATCGTAGGCTTCGTTGCCCACAGGATCGCAAAGCTTTCCGATGAACATGACCATGCCTATGTGATCCGCTGGTCTGCGATCGCGGCTGTCTGTGGTCTCGGTTTTAACTGCTTCTTTGAGCCGGCATTAAAGTATGTATGGTATACCTTATTATTCCCGAACGCTGATAAAGCAGCATCTGCGATCAAAGCGCTGATAGCGATCACAACGTACACCACGATCATCAACGCGGTGATCAACTCCGTGATCGCAGTCGTCCTTTATGCGGCGCTTCGCCCGGCGTTAAAACGAGCTGGTTTTTTAGCTGCTCAGTAGGTCTGCACACTTGTTGCGCTGACCGTAAAAAAGAATAGGCTGGAAGTCAAAAATCTCATCGACGCAGTCGATTTGGGATGGATTTTAAAACTAAGAAAAATAAATTCTGCAGTGTAACATAGATGTTGCTGTATCGGATGTGGACAATAAAAAATTCTACTTGCGAGCAGCAAATATACTGCGGAAGCAGGAAGATTGGAAGATAAATTCATGCAGAAGAAGATTGCTGTGATCAATGATCTTTCAGGTTATGGCCGCTGTTCATTAACAGTGGCTATTCCTGTTTTATCCGCGATGGGTCATCAGTGCTGTCCGATACCGACGGCGATCCTTTCAAACCATACGGAATTTCCGGTTTACTTTTTCGATGACTATACGGAAAAAATGACCACATATACGGACAAATGGAAAGAACTTGGACTTTCCTTTGACGCGATCGCAACGGGATTTCTTGGGTCGGAGGCCCAGATCGGGATCGTCATGGAGATCGTTCAGAAATTAAAGGCAGAGAAAACGTTTGTTGTTGTGGATCCGGTGATGGGAGACCATGGACATGCCTATGAGACTTATACGCCGGAGATGTGTGAGCAGATGAAGGAGCTTGTCTGCATGGCGGATGTTGTTCTTCCGAATGTGACGGAGTGCTGTATCCTCACAGATACACCGTACAAAGAAGAAAACTGGACGCGAAAAGAACTCCTGAATATGGCGATGATGCTGCGGCTCATGGGCGCGAAATCTGTGGTCATCACAGGAGTGCGGGAGGGAAGCTGCTACACCAATGTGGTTCTGGAGCAGGGACAGTACGATGCAAAATTTATCCGGACAAGGTCCTCCGGTGGAGAGCGTCCGGGAACCGGAGATGTATTTTCCTCTGTTGTGGCGGGCGCGTTATTAAACGGGAAGTCCCTCCCGGAGGCGGTGAGCCAGGCAGCAGGATTCGTAAAAGAGTGCATAAAAGTCTCCGATGAGGAGCAGATCCCTCACGCGAACGGTGTTTGTTTTGAGAAGATTCTTGGTAAACTGATAAAAAAGTAGGAGAAATACCCTTCCTTTTCTCAGCAAAATATGATATATTTTTACCAAAGCGTGTTTTTACACGGCAATAAGGAGAAAAGCTCATGTTAGATTTAAGATTTGTAAGAGAAAATCCGGAAATCGTAAAGCAGAATATCCGGAATAAATTCCAGGACGCGAAGCTTCCGTTAGTAGACGAAGTGATCGAACTGGACGAGGAGAACAGAAAAGTAAAGAAGGAGGCTGATGACCTCCGCGCGAGCAGAAATAAGATCTCCAAGCAGATCGGCGCATTGATGGGACAGGGCAAGAAGGAAGAGGCTGAGGAAGTTAAGAAACAGGTTACAGCAGCTTCCGACCACCTTGCTGAGCTGGAGGAGAAAGAAAAAGATCTCGAGGAGCGCATCAAGAAGATCATGATGACGATCCCGAATATCATCGACCCGTCCGTACCGATCGGTAAAGATGACAGCGAGAACGTAGAAGTTCAGAAGTACGGTGATCCGGTCGTTCCGGATTTTGAGATCCCGTACCACACAGAGATCATGGAGAAATTTAACGGCATCGATCTTGATTCCGCAAGAAGAGTTGCCGGCAATGGTTTCTACTATTTAATGGGTGATATCGCGAGACTTCACTCCGCAGTGATCGCATACGCGAGAGATTTCATGATCGACCGTGGATTCACGTACTGTGTACCGCCGTTTATGATCCGCAGTGATGTTGTTACAGGTGTTATGAGCTTTGCTGAGATGGATGCTATGATGTACAAGATCGAGGGTGAGGATCTTTACCTGATCGGTACAAGTGAGCACTCCATGATCGGTAAATTCATCGACCAGATCATTCCGGAGGAGGAACTTCCGAAGACCTTAACAAGCTATTCTCCGTGCTTCCGTAAGGAGAAGGGCGCGCACGGCATCGAGGAGCGCGGTGTATACCGTATCCACCAGTTTGAGAAGCAGGAGATGATCGTTGTCTGCAAGCCGGAAGAATCCAAGATGTGGTTCGACAAGTTATGGCAGAACACGGTAGATTTGTTCCGTTCCATGGATATCCCGGTTCGTACCTTAGAGTGCTGCTCCGGTGACCTTGCTGACCTGAAGGTTAAATCTGTTGACGTTGAGGCCTGGTCTCCGAGACAGAAGAAGTACTTTGAGGTAGGAAGCTGCTCCAATCTTGGTGACGCTCAGGCAAGACGTTTAAGAATCCGTGTAAACGGACCGGATGGAAAGAAATATTTCGCACATACCTTAAATAACACAGTTGTAGCCCCGCCGAGAATGTTAATCGCTTTCCTTGAGAACAACTTACAGGCAGACGGTTCTGTAAGAATTCCGGAAGTATTAAGACCGTATATGGGCGGAAAGACAGAGATCAAATAAATAAGGATTTGTAAAGCTGTGGCGATTCATATTGTCACAGCTTTTTCAGTTGCAGGACAGATCCGGAAACTGACAGAATAACCGGGATTTTTGTCACGCAGAGCATATTACGAAGGAGATGAGATCCATGCCGGCAGCATTTGCGCATGATCTATACGGGAGAAAAGTATATATGGAGGCTGATCCGGTCATTAAACGGATCATAAAGAAGGAGCGGTACTGCTTCCTTTTAGGGGTCCACGGGCCGGATATCCTGTTCTTTTACAAGGCACTTGGAAAAAACAAGGTAAACCAGAAAGGCGTGCGGATGCACGGCGAACCCGCTGCAAAGCTCATGGAACGTGGCCGGATGTTGGTACGTGAGGCCGAGACAAAGGACGAGAGAGACGAGATGATCGCGTATCTCATGGGTGTCGCCTGCCATTTCTGTCTCGACAACCGCGTCCACGCTTACGTGAACGCAGAGGAGAAGCGGACCGGGATCACCCACGCGGAGATCGAGACGGAGTTAGAACGGAGACTTTTGGAGCGGGAACATATGCGTCCGCTGCACTCGAACCTCACCTGCCATTTAAAGATCACAGCCCAGACCGTGCGGGCATCATCGAGGCTTTTCGATGAAGATCCCATCAAGGTGGCAAAGGCGATCATGAGTTTTCGGACCATGAACCGTCTGTTTATCAACTCGAGTGAGAGGACGAAAAGGCTCTGCTGCTTCCTGCTGCGTTTTACAGGAAGCTATGGGGTCATTCACGGCATGTTTATGAGGAAACAGCCAACGCCGGGCTGTGAGGCCATCACAGACCACCTGGAGCGTGAATTTAATGAGGCAGTCCCTAAAGGGGCAGAACTATTGAGCGATCTGCTTACATACTTGAGGGGAAAAGGACCGTTGCCGGAAATCTTTCAGGGGAATTTTAACGGAGAATAGAGATGTGCGGCAGAATCTGAAGGCAGCTTGCATGTCAGCCGGAAAGGCTGGAAAGGCTGCACAGAATTGAAGAAACAGGACATAAAGGAGAACAACATGCAGGGAATGATCTATGGAATCGGAGTGGGACCGGGGGACTTGGAGCTTATGACATTGAAGGCGGTGCGCCTGATCCGGGAGGTGGACGTGATCGCGATCCCGGGGAAAGAAAAGGAGACATGTACCGCATATCAGATCGCTCTGGGGGCGGTCCCTGAGATCGAGGAGAAGGAGATCATCCCTGTGGTATTCCCGATGACGAAGAACGAGTCGGTGCTGAAGGAGAGCCATGAGGCGGCGGTGAAGAGCCTGTCAGCCCTCATGGATCAGGGAAAGACCGTGGCGTTTTTGACACTGGGGGATGTGACGGTCTATTCCACATATGGCTATGTCCATAAAAAGCTTCTGGCTCTGGGATACGAGTCTGTCCTGATTAACGGAGTCCCGTCTTTCTGCGCGGCGGCGGCAAAGCTCGGGATCTCCCTGGGGGAGAAGGCGGAGTCCATCCATATCCTGCCGGGCTCCTATCCGGTGAAGGATGGGCTGAAGCTTTCAGGGACAAAGATCTTGATGAAATCCGGGAAAAAGATCGCGGATGTGAAGCGGGAGCTTCTTCTCACGGAGTGTCCTGCCTGGATGGTGGAAAACTGCGGGATGGAGGGTGAGCGGCTGATACGAAGTGCAGCCGACATCCCGGAAGACGCGGGATATTATTCCCTTATTATCGCAAAAGACAGGGAGGAACAGTAAAGGATGGGAGCAATAAAACGCCGGACGGTCCGGATCGGAACGCGAAAGAGCAGGCTGGCGCTTGTGCAGACAAACATGGTGGCGGAGGCAATCGAGGCCGCATGCCCGGAGGTAAAATGTGAGTTGGTTCCCCTGATGACAAGGGGCGATAAGATCTTAAAGACCTCTCTTGTTGCTTTTGGAGGAAAAGGGGCCTTTGTGGAGGAGTTTGAGCAGTCCATTTTAAACGGGGATATTGATCTCGCGGTCCACAGCGCGAAGGACATGCCGATGGATCTGAGCGACGGGCTCTGTATCGGTGCCGTCTTAAAGCGGGAAGATCCGAGGGATGTCTTTGTGACGGTAAAGGGTCGTACTCCGGAGCGGAGTCCCAGGATCATCGGAACGGGAAGTCCGAGACGTCAGGTGCAGATCATGGAGCACGGGGATGTGGAATGCCGCCTGCTCCGCGGAAACGTTGATACGAGACTGGAAAAGCTGTATCAGGGAGAGTACGACGGGATCATTCTGGCTGCGGCGGGACTTTCAAGGCTGGGACTTTTTGAGGATCCGAGATTTTCCTTTGAGTTTCTTGAAACGGAGAACTTTATTCCGGCGGGAGGACAGGGAATCATCGCCGTGGAGACGAAAAAGGGAAGCGACGTCTTAAAAATCTTGGAAAAATTAAATGACAAAAAAGCAGAACGGGCACTGTTTGCGGAAAGAAAAGTACTGCGCCTTTTAGGTGCCGGCTGTACCGCGGCGGTGGGCGTTTACGCGAAGGAAGAGAACGGGACGTTCCGGATGGACCTTATGCGGGAGACAAAGGGCGGAGTGATCCGCACAAAGGTCTCTGGAGCGCCGGAGAATTCCATGAAGCTTGCGGAACTTCTGGTGAAACAGGGAACCGCGGGGGATATTCCTGCTGGAAAAGCATACCTTGTGGGAGCCGGTCCTGGAAACGGCGGTCTCATCACGGTGAAGGGACAGCAGACATTAAAGGCAGCGGAGGTCCTTGTCTATGATCGACTTGGCTCCGAGGAACTGCTCTCCCTGGTGCCGGAGGACTGCGAGCGGATTTATGTGGGAAAAGAGGCAGGACACCACATCAAAAAGCAGTCGGAGATCAACCGGATCCTGGTGGAGAAGGCACTGGAAGGAAAGCGCGTCGTCCGGTTAAAGGGCGGAGATCCCTTTGTGTTCGGGCGCGGCGGAGAGGAGATCCAGGCGCTCACAGAAGCAGGAATCCCCTATGAAGTGATCCCCGGCGTTACCTCAGCCATCGGGGCACTGGAGGCGGCTGGAATCCCTGTCACCCACCGGAATATCGCGAGAGATTTCCATGTCTTTACGGGACATATCTCCCACGAAGGCGGTGAGGGACTCTCCGGGGATTACAGCCTGTACGCGAAGCTTCCGGGAACCCTGATCTTCCTTATGGGACTCTCGAACCTTGAGGAGATCGTGAAACGTCTCATAGATGGCGGAAAAGACGGGGAGGCGCCTGCAGCCGTTGTGACGGACGGAACACTGTCCCGAATGCGCGTTGTCCGGGCATCCTTAAAGGATCTGCCTGAGGCTGTAAGAAAAGCGGGACTTACGCCTCCCGGAATCATCGCTGTGGGTGAGGTCTGTGCCTTCCACTTTACGTCTATGGTGCCGGGCGTGCTTACCGGAATCACGGTGGGAGTCACCGGAACAGAGGCCGTTAGAGGACGGATCATAAGCCGCCTGTCCGATGAGGGTGCAAAGACGGTCCGCGCGGGAGAATCCCTTGTGGTACGGGAGTCCATGGAACGGCTGGATCAGGCGTTTGCGGACCTTTCCCGTTACAGATGGGTGATTTTTACGAGCCGGAATGCAGTCCGGATCTTCTTTGACCGGATGCGAGAGAGACGTGTGGATCTCAGAAAACTCGGCTCACTTAAGTTTGCTGCCGTCGGGCGCGGAACAGGAGAGTATCTGGAGAGTGTCGGAATCACGCCGGACTTTATCCCGGAGGAATATACGACGAAGGCGCTGGCAGATGGACTTGTCAAATACCTGAAGGAGAATGGAGAGACTTCTGGGGAAAAAACTGCTGCCGCCAATATAGCCTACAGCATTTCCAGTTCAGAAAATGTCTGTCCGTGTGCTGAGGCAGGAAAATTTCTGATCCCGCGGGCAAAGCAGGGCTCGGAGGTCCTCACGGAGACACTGGCGGAACAGGGATATGCGTTTGATGATATTCCAATCTATGATATCCTGGTGGAGCAGACGGAGCTTGCGAGACTTAAAACTGCCGACTATATCACGTTTGAGAGCGGCTCCGGCGTCCGAGGATTCTTCGCGGGACGTGAGGCGGAAGCGGCATCTCTGTTTGAGACGGTGAGACCAGTCTGCATCGGAAAGGTGACAGCGGCAGTCCTTGCGGAATACGGAGTGAAGAATGCCCTGACAGCTTCCGACTATACAGCGGACGGAATTTTAGAGGTGCTGCTGACGGACAGAAACGAGATCACGAGGTAAACATGGATACCTTTGTATACAAAGACCATAAAAAGTTAAGATGCGGATACACCACAGGAACCTGCGCGGCTCTGGCGGCTCAGGGGGCGGTGCGATTTCTGCTCACAGGATCCTGGAAGGAGAGAGAGGAGATCATGACCCCGAAGGGGATTCCGGTGTGCGTATCGCTGGAAGAGAAAACTTCCGGGGATAGTTGGGCGGAGTGCGCGGTCAGGAAGGACGCAGGGGACGATTATGATGTGACGAACGGGATCCTGGTGTATGCGCGGGCGGAGTTTGTGAAAGATAAAAACTTTTATGAAAAGGTTCAGACGTCACATCTGGAAAGTTCCGGGTTCGGAGCTGCTGGGGAAAAACCTGGTCTGAGTCCAGAAAACCAGAAACAGCAGAAAAAAGCGAATGCCGCTCATCAGAAAGAGGCACTTCCTGAGTCGCTTGTCAGAATCGACGGCGGCATCGGCATCGGTCGCATCACAAAATCCGGTCTGGACCAGCCAGTAGGCGCTGCAGCGATCAATTCTGTGCCGCGTAAGATGATCCGGGACGCTGTCTACGCCCTTTTGGAGGAAGCCGGAGAGCTTCGCCTGGTATCGATCACAATATCGGTTCCTGCAGGCGTAGAAGCCGCGAAGAAGACCTTCAACCCGGTCCTGGGAATCGAGGGCGGGATCTCCGTTCTCGGGACCAGCGGGATTGTGGAGCCCATGAGCGAGGAAGCGCTTGTCGAGACGATCCGTACCCATCTAAATGTCTTAAAGGCAGAGGGCAGAAAATGGGTGATCGCAGTGCCTGGAAATATGGGCGCGGGATTTTTAGAGAGGTATCTCGTAGAACATGGTAAATTCTGTACCGATGCTCATCAAGGGAGTAACGCGGCGGACACGGATGCTGCTGTTGAGGCAGAACAGATGGCTTATGGAGAATTATCAACGGGAACAGAACCATCACTTCTGGAAGGATTTATGAATTCCCTCGTCACCATGAGCAACTTCGTCGGCAAGACCATTGACCTTGCCGCGGAACTGGGCTTTTCCGGTATCCTGATCGCCGGTCACATGGGAAAACTCGTGAAGATCGGAAACGGGATCATGAACACCCACTCTAGGGAGGCGGATGGTCGCATGGACACGATGCTGTCCTGCGCGTTATCTGCCGGAACCGAGGACCTGGAACTCCTTAGAAAGATCCAGAGATCCAACACGACGGATGAGGCGATGGATCACTTAAAACAGGCGGGAATCATAGAGGACACGATAAACGTATTCTTAAAGCGTGCCGACTGGCACCTTACCCATCGATCTAGGGACGAGGTGAGGACGGGAATGATCGTCTTCGGGACAAAGGGGGAGTATCTGGGAGAGACGGAAGGCGCGGACGCGATCCTGCAGTCAGCGTTGAAAGAGCTGGATCAACAAGCTTCCACTTAGCGCTGAAAGAACTGAAACAATAAGTTTTGGAACAACGCATGAAAGTTACGGTCTCTGATCATTCATCGAAATTAAAGGAAACACTATGGAAAACAGGCAGAAAAATTACGGGAGCGTCCATGACACAAAGGCATCCATGATGTATAACCGCTTCCTGAAACAATACAACGATTGGCTTTCCGGCGGACCGATCCCGGATACCGGAAATCAGGATACAAAGTATTTTCTGGGCCAGCAGCGGAAGCGGTTGGAAAAACGCGGACTTCACAGAGATTCATCCATAGAACTCCGGGGTCTTCTGGCCTCAGCCGGCGCGATCCCGCCGAAGGTCGGAAAGAAATATACGAATGTGACAGAATTCCGCACGGCGCAGAGAAATACGACATATTCCAGGGGTGGACGGATCATCGGAAAATTCCGGAAGAAAGAGATCTTATACCAGACGATCACCTTCGCGAATGAGGCGACGGTAGACGGAACGGAGCCATGTACCTGCCCGTCCTGCGGAGCGGTGAGCCAGATCAAGGCGCTGTTTGAAGGCTGCCCATACTGCCACACAAGATTTCTGATGCAGGATCTGTATCCGAAGGTCGCGAATTTTTATTCCATTGAAGACCTCAGCTATTCTAAGGAAGAGATCAAAAGAACATTAACTCCCTGGTGCGGCGGAGGGGCAGTCATCTTCACGGTGTTCATGCTGGCATACCTGGCATGGGAGAGGGCAAAGACCAGTGATCCTCTGACACTATATTCCATGATCTGCCCGCTGATCGGGTGTCCAGTAATCGGAGCCTTCGGCGGATATATGCTGTTTGCCTTAAAAACACTTGGGTATATTTTCTTGCGGGCGATGCAGAGCCTTGGACTTCTGTTTGCCACTTCTGGCAGCAAAAACAGGCTGATCCGGTTCATGAAGAATTATGAGCCGGATTTTGGCTATGAAAACTTTGCAAACCAGGTCATTGCTCTGGCAAAAAATATTATCTTTTCCGAGCCGAGAGAGGACCTTTCTATTATCCGCGGTCCCTGGGATGGGGAAAGTTTCCAGAACATCACGGACATTGTATACAGGGGAGCTATGTCGGTGGGGAACTGCTGGCAGGAAGGCCCGTATGTGTATGCGGATATCGATCTGTACTTCTGCGATACATATGACAGGGGAAGTTCGATGAAGGAGAAAAACGACAGGATCCGGATGATCGTCGGAAAGAATATCCAGATCCCGCAGGACCCGGGATACTCGATCCATCAGGTCTCCTGTGAAAGCTGCGGGGCAAGCTTTGACGCGATGAAGATCCGTCACTGCCCGTACTGCAAGCGGGAGTATGACATGAGAGACCATGCATGGACGGTCATGAAGATTCGAAAAACAGGAGGAAAAACATCATGATACATTTTGTGGGAGCCGGAAGCGGAGCGCCGGACTTGATCACGGTCCGGGGACAGAAATTCCTTCGGGAGGCGGACGTGGTGATTTATGCGGGATCCCTTGTGAATCCGGAGCTTTTAAAGGAGACGAAGCCGGGGTGTGAGATCTTAAACAGTGCCTACATGACTCTTGACGAAGTGATCCGTGCCATGGAGAAAGCGGAGCGTGAGGGAAAAATGACGGTGCGGCTTCATACCGGTGATCCGGCGATCTACGGCGCGATCCGGGAGCAGATGGACCGGCTGGATGAGAAAAAGATTGCTTACGATGTATGCCCGGGGGTCAGCTCCTTCTGCGGCGCTGCATCGAGTCTCCATGCGGAACTCACGCTGCCTGGCGTGTCCCAGTCCGTGATCATCACGAGAATGGCGGGGCGGACCGGAGTCCCGGAGCGGGAGAGTTTCCGTTCCCTGGCGGCTCACCATGCGACCATGGCGGTGTTCTTAAGCACGGGACTGTTGTCACAGATGGAAAAGGAACTTGCGGAAGCAGGATATGAGTCGGACACTCCGGCGGTGATCATCTACAAGGCGACATGGCCGGAGGAGAAGATCGTCCGCTGCACCGTCTCTACGCTGGCGAAGTCCGCAGAGGAGAACGGAATCAAGAAGACGGCAATGATCTTTATCGGTGATGTATTCGGCACGAGAGAGGCAAACGGCTACGAGGAGTCAAGACTCTATGCGCCGGACTTCTCCACGGAATTCAGAAAGGGGACGGACATATGAAGAAGCTGACAGTGGTCGGCATGGGACCTGGAGAATATGAATCCATGACGCTCCGTGCCGTAAAGGCGCTTAACACCTGCGATGTGATCGTGGGATACACGGTCTATGTGGAGCTTGCGAAGCCGTACTTTCCCGATAAGGAATTCTTGACGACCCCGATGAAGCGGGAGATCGAGCGCTGCGAGATGGCATTTGCGGAGGCGGAAAAAGGACGATCCGTCGCGATGATCTGCAGCGGGGATGCCGGAGTTTACGGAATGGCGGGACCGATCCTGGAGCTGGCAGAAAAATATCCGGATGTGGAACTGGAAGTAATCCCGGGGATCACGGCGGCGCTCTCCGGCGGAGCAGTCCTCGGCGCTCCGCTCATGCATGATTTCGCAGTGATCAGCCTGAGCGATCTTTTAACCCCGTGGGAGACGATCGAAACCCGTCTCGATGCCGCGGCAAAGGCGGATTTTTCCATCTGTCTCTACAACCCGTCGAGCAAAAAACGCGCCGACTATTTAAAACGTGCGTGTGAGATCTTCCTGAGGTATAAATCTCCGGAAACGGTCTGCGGGATCGTGAAAAACATCGGACGGGACGGGGAAATGAAGAAGGTCATGACACTCGCGGAATTAAAAGACTACGAGGCGGACATGTTCACGACTGTGTTTATCGGAAACAGCCGGACCGAAAAGTCCGTTCTTGGCGGACAGGACTGGATGGTCACACCGAGAGGATACCGGATATGAAAATAGAGGAAGAAAAAAAGATCGCGATCTTTGCGGGGACCACGGAAGGCCGGCTTCTCGCGGAGAGACTGGCCGGGAGCAATGTCCGGGCGGATGTTTTCGTCGCGACGGAGTACGGAAAAGAGGAGATCCCGGAGGCACCGAATCTCCATGTCTATGACGGGCGCATCGATGAGAACGGGATGGAGGATCTGTTCCGGGAAAAACGGTACGATCTGATCCTGGACGCGACGCACCCGTTCGCGAAAGCCGTTACGGCAAATATCCGCGAGGCGGCGAAGAAGACAGATACGGCGTTTTTGCGGATCCTGCGGGACGGAGGCAGGAGCGGAATTCGGGTCCAGACGCTGGAGGAAATCCAGGAAATGGCGGCTGACCGGAAAAATGAGCCGGTATTTGTCGATTCGGTCCGCACGGCAGTCGAATTTTTGAAAATGACCGAAGGACCGGTCTTTGTCACGACCGGAAGTAAGGAATTATCTGCGTTTCTGGAGCTTCCGGACTGGGAGACGAGAGTCTACGCGCGCGTCCTCTCGATGCCGGATGTTGTAAAGACATGTGCGGACATGGGATTCTACGGCATCCATCTGATCGCGATGCAGGGACCGTTTTCGGAAGAGCTGAATGTCGCGATGATGAGATCCGTCCATGCGAAATGGATGGTGACGAAGGAATCAGGGAAAGCCGGCGGCTTCGGGGAGAAAGTCAGCGCAGCGAAGAAAGCCGGAGTCGGACTCGTCGTAATCGGGCGTCCGGCGGAGGATGGGATCTCGCTGGAAGATGGAATCAAATATCTGGAGAAAAATTTTTCACTCGCAGCTTCCGATGGGCATGAAAAAGACGATGCGGACGACAGACCGGAACAGGCAGGAGAGAGCTGCCAAACAGGTTCAGATCCGGTAAACACAGATCAGATCGTTCCGGAGAAGACAGATCGCGACCAGTCCGTTCCGGCACAGGAAGACTCCGCCGGATCAGCGATCGGGGAAAACGGAAAAAATCGCCAGGTTTTCCTCATCGGAACCGGCCCGGGAGATTCATCCTGGCTTACAGGCGAGGCAAAGAAGCATCTTGAAGCGTGTGACCTGATCGTCGGCGCCTCCCGCTGTGTTAGACAGCTCGCCGATTTCCACAAGCCGGTCTACGAGGCATATCAACCGGAAAAGATCGCAGATTATCTGGACAGCCATCCGGAAGCCGGGATCATTTGCGGAGCCATGTCCGGCGATACCGGATTCTACAGTGCGGCGGAGAAGCTCTCCACAGTCCTGGAGAAGCGTGGATCGTATGAAGTCACGATCATTCCGGGGATTTCATCGGTCGGATACTTTTTCGCAAAGATCCGGCACCCGTGGGATCATGTAAAACTCTTCAGCATGCATGGTCAGGAGACAAATTTTGCGTCCGAACTGAAACGCACCGGACGCGCGTTCGTCCTTGGAGGCGGAGCCGATTTCTACGGGAAGATCTGCAGACAGCTGGAAGAACTCGGGATGCAGGATGCAAAGCTCTTTATCGGTGAGAATCTCTCTCTGGACAGGGAGCAGGTCCTCTCCGGATCCCTGGAGACATTCAGGGAGCGGAAGGCTCCGCCGCTGGCGGTCCTCTATGCGGAATGGAACGGTCCGCTCCGGCCGATGTCACATGGTCTCTCGGATGAGGAATTTCTTCGCGGCAAAGTCCCGATGACAAAGATGGAAGTACGCGCGGTTTCCGTATCGAAGCTGGAGTTGACGGAACATTCCGTTCTCTACGATGTCGGGGCCGGAACGGGATCGATCTCCGTGGAGTGCGCGGGACTTTCCGACTCGGTAAAAGTCTTTGCGATCGAGAAGAACCCGGAAGCAGTGGAACTTCTGGAGCAGAATTTCCGGAAATTTGCACTCACAAATGCAAAAATCATCGCAGGAAATGCCCCGGAGGCATTGAACGATCTTCCTGCTCCGACGCACGTCTTCATCGGCGGGAGCAGCGGAAAGATGGAGGAAGTCATTGCGCTCTGTCTCAAGAAGAATCCTAAGACAAGATTTGTCGTAAACCTCATCACACCGGAATCTCTTGCAGCTGTCCTTGCGGCGGTGAAGACACTTCCGGTAACGGAACCGGAGCTCGTGACCCTGACAGCAGCCAGATCAAAAAAAGCCGGAAACAGCCACCTGATGATGGGACTGAATCCGGTGTGGATCGTGAGCTTTGAAGGGAAGAAACAGGGAGAAGAACATGACGAAATATGAGATTTTGAAGGAGACGGAACTATTTGTCCTGGATATGGATGGGACTTTTTATCTGGACAATGATGTGATCGACGGAGCACTGGATTTTCTGGATGAAGTGAAAAAAGCCGGAAAACGATTTGTGTTTTTTACAAACAATTCATCCAAATCACCGGGAACCTATATTGATAAACTGGCAAAAATGGGATGCAATATTGGCAGAGAACAGATCATCACATCCGGCGATGTGATGATCCAGTATCTGAAAGAGTATTATCCAGGAAAAGAAGTCTATCTTGTCGGGACGCCGGATCTCGAAGATAATTTCCGCGAAAATGGGATCCGGCTGACGAAAGAGATGCCGGACGTGGTGGTGATCGGCTTTGATATGACACTGACGTATGAAAAGCTGGAACGCGCCTGCACATATATCCGGAACGGTGCTGTTTTTCTTGCAACCCATTTGGACATCAACTGCCCGACAAAAAACGGTTTTATTCCGGACTGCGGTGCCATATGTGCGGCGATCTCCCTGTCGACAGGGAAAGAACCGAAGTATGTCGGAAAACCATTTAAAGAGACAGTGGACATGGTCCTGGAACTGACCGGAGCGAAGCGTGAGGAAGTCTCCTTCGTCGGAGATCGTATCTATACAGATGTAAAGACCGGAGTGGCAAACGGCGCACATGGGATCCTGGTCCTGACCGGAGAGACAAAGCCGGAAGACATTCCGAAGTCTGACGTTGTTCCGGATGCTGTTTTCACAGGATTAAAAGAGATGGGAGAACTGCTCGGAGAAAAATGAACAGTGTCCATTTTGTACCCATCCATATGATACACTAAAAATAACCGATCCGCATAAATGCCGGAGACCGGAAACCGACCCGGCTTTCAGATAAGGCGGACATATGCGAAATCGGTCAGCAAAAGAAGAAAAGTGGATGACACATGGAAACAGATATGACAATGCTGGAAATCCCTGATCCCGTTCTACAATGTTTATACGGAGTATAAGCTGATGTGGAAACCGCAGCTCGCGTGGACTTACATCGGACTGGGAGTTTTCGCAGATATTTTTCTCGAAAACACAGGGACAAGCGCCCTGATGTTCCTCGGTGGTCTGATTTGCACGATTGCTTACCTTGTAATTGATTTCAAGGAAAAACAGCATGTTTCCAAAGCATTTGGACACGGTTTCGGCTTTGGCGTAGGACTTTTCTTCCTCCAGCCGATCTTCTCAATGATCCTCGGATTCGGAAGCGACCAGTACCAGGGAAATCAGTCATAAAAACAGAATATAAAAGATGGGAAGCAGGAGCACTTGGCGGCTCCTGCTTTTTTGATGCAGAGGAAATAGCAATGAAATTTTTATCCAGGAGGACCTGTCCAAAAAATGTGAGGACAGACAGATATAATAAAATCATACCTCAGATGGAGAGTGAAAATAAGGAGTGGGGCAGGAGCAGAGAGATGAGAACGAAAATTCAGGACACGTGGGATATTTAAAGGACAGGTAAAATGATATAATAAAAATATCAAACAGGAAAGATGCAGGCAGAATACTTAAACTGAAGAAAAAAACACATGGAACAGGTTGCGGCATCATCCACAGGGATATCCGGAATTAGGAAAAGGGGGATCTATATGAGAAATATGACATTTGGAGGATTTTTAGCAGGCTTATGTACGATCATCGGACTTCTCTGTTTTATCGGAGCAGTCAGCGACGCAGCAGAACCGAAATGTATCGTGACCGGGTGCAGCAACAAGCGGGCACCGGAGAGCAGTTACTGTTATCTCCACAAACCGTACCGAAGATCTTATACAAGTTCTTACTCGTCGGGGAGTTCGGGCAGCAGTTCGTCCTCGTCCTACGGAAAGTCATCGGGAAGCAGCTCATCCGGATCATCCAGCTATAAAAGCAGCAGTACTTCCGGCAGCAGGTCTGCAGCATCCAGAAGCTCTTCTTCCTACAGCAAGCCGAAAAGTTCTTATGGAACCAGCAGCTACAGAAAAAGCACAGCGGATTCCTACGATGACGGATACGATGACGTCTATATGGACGGGGATTACGACGATGACCGTTATGCCAGAGACAGCGACTACGCGGATGGCGTCGATGATGCGCTGGATGAGCTGGGGGATGATTAGAAAAACAGCGGAGAAGATTGCAAACCATGTCTGGCGCTATGAAATTACTGATGGTATATAGAAACAAATGGAATGAAAATACAGAGTACAGGAGGAAACGTTTATGAAACATATTGTAATCGACCTGGAGATGAACAAGATCGCGCGCAGCTCAGAAGCGAGAAAAATCTGCAAAAGCGAGATCATAGAGATCGGAGCCGTCATGCTGGATGAAAACCTGCAGGAGATCGGGAACTTCCGTACATATGTAAAACCGGAATACAACGATAAGATCGCGGCGGAGATCCGGAATCTGACCGGGATCACAGACGCGATGGTAGCGAATGCACCGGTATTCAGAGAAGCATTCCGGATGTTCACAAACTGGTGCCTGGGAACCGGAGACGAGGTCACGATCTATGCCTGGAGTGACTCTGACTACAACCAGGTCGTAAAAGAGATCCTCTTAAAAGAATACGAGCTTTCCGACGAAGAACACGGTCTGATCGACACTGAGTGGACCGATTTCCAGAATGAATTCGATGCGCACATCGGATTCGAAAGACGGATCTCCCTGGAACTCGCTCTCGACATGGCCGGAATCGATTTCTCCGGCAGACAGCACGACGCCAGAAACACCGCCGACCTCCTCCACGTCTTCCGCGACCGTGATCTCTTCGAGAAAACTCTCCGCAAAGTCAAAGAAGCGATGGACCCGACGCCGCTGGGGAATACGCTGGGGAGTATGATTGATTTCTCGGGGTTTGTGGTGGGATGATGGAGGTTAAAGCCAAACACTTGCAGAAATAGATTCCGAACACGGAATCAAATCTACATAAAGTGAAAATAAATTCCGAAATGGGAATATAATCCAGCTTTTCAACTTCAGAACTTCAGAACGAGGTAATTCGGACCTGAAATGTCATCAACTTGCTATTTTGATATAAGAATGGTAAAATCGAGAATAACAGGAAAATGCGGACATATAGCGGTTTCGGGATGTATATCCTGAAAAAATTGAAAATCACCTGACAAAGATCAATGGAAACGCGATCATTATTTTTGATACAAAAGCCCACAGGGAAGAAAAAGAAAGTTTCTATCATGGAATTCTTCTGGGACTTCTGCGTTGTGCCCAGAACTGGCGAATCCGGAGAAGGCTTCGCAGACATCCTGATCGAGCCGGAAGATCTGGATTCCAGAATCATCATTGAACTGAAATATTCCCAGACATTTGCCGGACTGGGAAAAGCATGTGAGAGAGTGATCGTATAAATCAGGAAAGGCGGTATGAGGAACAAAGGGCGGAATAAGATATTGGCGTATGGGATTGTGTTTTATAAGAAGAGGTGTAAGGTTAGGGCTTGTAGGGTGGAAAAATAAAAAGAATGATTAGAACGGAAGTGAGTCATGTATGGACAAAAAATTCAAATGGAATATGTTCATTACTTCGTTTATACCATTATGGATATCGATAATAATATCGGATATTTGGAGTATAGTTGAGAGTGGAATTGAAAATTGGAAAAACTATGTTCCTATATTTTTAAATATACTTAATATATGCAAAGAAAAATGGATATGCGTATTTGTTATTTTCGTAATCGGAATGTTGATTACGATTAGCATTGTTTCTATAAATAAATTTCTAAGTGATAAGAGAAAAAATAATCATCCCCATAAGATTAAAATAAAAAAGGCTATAAGAGCTAATAAGCTATCATCAGAATTTCTGTTGGCGTATATTTTACCTATGATTGCTTTTGATTTTACAGAGTTAAAAAGCGTGATTCTGTTCATGATTTATTTTGGAATGCTTGCTTTTTTGTGTGTTAGAAATGGCAATGTATATACTAATATATGGCTCGAAATCAAGGGATATCGTATGTATTTATGTGATTTGCAAGCTAATATAATGGGCAGACCACACATATATGAAGATTGTTTAGTACTTAGTAAAAA
>ENA-OROP01001011-OROP01001011.1-human-gut-metagenome-genome-assembly--contig:-NODE-1011-length-27900-cov-3.472832_pt1 | contig 27900 bp, 20 predicted proteins | sample MGYA00242132_ERZ509056 | MGnify/ENA primary metagenome ERZ509056 (study PRJEB26280, sample SAMEA2338768) | human gut metagenome | biome: human gut; feature: human-associated habitat; material: faeces...
CGATGACCGTTCGGCTGTTTGGGTCGATGTCTTCCGGAAAAGGGATCTGCGCCTTATACGTTGCTGGCGGTAGCTCCGGTCTTTCCCGGTAGTGCGTTCCGTGTTCGATGACCGTTCGACTGTTTGGGTCTATATCCTTTGAAAAAGGAATATTCGATATATACGTTCCCGGAGGAAGGTCCGGGCTTTGTAAATATTTTTTGTATGCTATGGCGGTACGGTAGTCGAGGTCTTTGCCGATATTGATTCCGCTCTTTTCCAAGTCGATGGCGTTGTGGGCCATAGGGCCTAAGGTAGACCTACTGACCTTTTTTCTCGGTAAGAAGTTTCTTAGCAAGGGAACGTCGGTATAATAGAGGGGGGCGGACTGTTCGTCATATTTTGGGAGGGGATAGGTCGATCCTTTTTGTACTCGATTCATCATGTGCCCTGCCCCCGAAATTGCACCGCCGGTGAGCCCGCCGACGACCGCGTTTCTTCCTGCATTTGCCAGTATTTCTCCGGCAGAGAGGTCGTCGCCGAGAATTTCGTTTTGTCCTATATCTTTGATAAGCGATGAAGCAGAGTTTCCTAAGCCTTGTGAGAGAGTTTCTTGTCCTATGCGTTTTAAAAACGGAAGTGTGCCGGAAGAGCGTCCCGGCAGAACTTTTGACGCAATCATGTCGGCTCCCGTGCCGAGAGCGGCCTGCCCGAGGCGTCGTGCCGTGGAGATCTCCTGCCCTGTTTCCTCTTCGAGAATATCGGCTTGCATATTGCTTTGTGCTAAATTATTGAAAGCTGCGTTGGCCAGCGATGCCGTTCCCGCAACGACCCCGATTGGTGCAGCGCCGATTGCAGTGCCGGCTATAAGAGGGGCTTCGGTTATGACATTTCCGATTATTTCTCCGAATGTACCCATGCCTTTGGTGGGGCGGAATGATTTTTCCCGCTCTATTGCATCGTGTATTGTTTGAGTTCCGGTACTGCCTTTGGCGATGTATTCGTTGCGCCAATCCTCGGCCTCCTTGGCGGTTGCACCCTTGTAATACTGTTTTTGCATGGCATACAGGGCTCTGATCATATCCGAGTTGCGCAATATGGCTTGTTCGTCTTCTTCTGTTCCTATCTGGCCTTCGATGCGTTTCCGCCGTTCGGCAATATCTTTTCGCAGCGCTCTTATCGATGAGTTTATCTGTTGTATGTTATTGCGATCGAGTTCGGGATTTTGATCGAGATGCCGCAGCCCGTTTCTGATGTCATCTTCGTGGTTTCTTTTTCTCATAATTTGTCCATGAAGATATTTCAAGTTGTTCAGCCAACGATTGTTTGATTGCGCGAATCCATCTTTAAACGAGGTAATGGGCTGTAAGTCGGTTGTTTCGACCGGCTGTGCGGTTTCGTACACCGGTACGGTATCGCGGGGAACTTGTACATTTTGTGCGGCTAATAGTTCGATGTCGGGGCTACTCCATATACCCATCTCGTCTTGTCGGGGAATACCCCGGAGATGGTTTGGAAATGCGGAGAAGAAGGGATCGTTGGCCGGTATGTGCCTTATGCCGTAGTCGATTTCAGGAACGGTATCGGAGGGGGTGCCGATCAGGGTGTGAATTGCTGCCCGAGGGGTATCGGCTGGCATGCCGTAGTATGCGTAATGGCCCAGTTGACGTTGCAGTCGGCTGTCGATGCGGGCCCAGGGCTTATGCGGATTGCTCATAGGTAAATGTTTTTTTTACGGGTGAATACATTCTTTCGACTTGCTTCTCGGCCTCTTTGGGGGAAAGCCCGCGGGCGACAAGTTCGTTGAAAGCATAAAATTTCTGTTGGTCGGCCGTCGCGGAGGCCTGACCGTTTTCGGGAATGCGGGCGAGCCGTTCGGGAGGAGGCATCAGCTGTCCCGGCAATCGCCGCATGATATAGAGGAATCCCTCTTGTTGGGGATAATCCATGTGGGAGCGGCGGTGCCGGACGATGAGCTGTTCGAGACGTTGTCCGTTGGAGCCGGGGAGAGATACTTCATTTTCCCGACGCGGTCTTTTTCCCAGCAGGGAAAGCGCTTCTCCCAGTTCGTCGATTTGGCATGCCACTTCGCTCTCTTTTTTCATCGTCGACATACAGATGTTGAAAAAACCTTTTCCGTCGGCTACCTTACGGCGTAAGTCTCGGGACGGGTTATCGGTGTATTCTGTTTTCTTCATTTGTTTTTTCCTTTCTTTTTTGAGTTACATACCGCCGCCCAGCATTCGGCCGGCTCCTCCCATAAATGCCGAGGCGATTTGCGTGTAGGAGTTGAGCGCTTGCGTCATGGACTGGTGAGCCGCATTGCGGAAGTCGGAGGCTTGCTGGGCCCACAGGTTATACTTCTGGTTGTTCAAGGCCATGGAGTTGTTGATGTAGTTGTTGAGAACATTGTTTTTCCAGTTCGACAGATTCGCTCCTATCTGGCTGTAAGTATTGCCCATGATGGCGGCGTTGTTGTTTTGTTGGGCGGCGAGAGCTTCGGGGGTCGCTCCGGTAACGGCGGCCATGTTGTAGTTTTGGGCATTTTGTTGCCGCATCTGGTCCTGCATGCTGCGCATCATCGATTGCACGTCCGAGCGGTTCATGTAATCTCCGTAGTATTCGTTGTTGAAGATGTTGTCGAGTTGCGCTTGTTGATCGCTGAGCGAGTTCAACGCTTCTGTTTGTGCCTTTTTTGCGGCGCGTCGGTTACGGGCGTTGCGGATAATTCCGCTGAGTAGACTGACTATCATATACTGTCTTGTATTTTTTTGAGGTTAATACTGTTTTTTGTAAAGAATCACATCACGCCGCAAATATCACCCCGTAAATTTGTCTCCCGATGTGATATTTATAAAATCGTAGAACTTATGAAGAAAACCAGACTTGAAATCGGGCCGGAGGAGAATCCGGCATGCGGGCATACCGACCGTCGCGAAGAGATGCTCGCGCTCTGTTACAATCGTTTGAAAGAACTGATACCCGAGTGTACCAGTGAAGTGAATCTGTTGAAGTGTATAGAGATACTCGAAAAGCAAGGCCGGGTTGCGTCGTCGGGCGAAAGCGGCGAGACGCTTTCGGTGATCGCCGACACTCTCGACCGTCTCGCCGCCTTGCGCTGACGTTTTGATAAAAAACGCACCGGGGCTTTCTCTTTACGACGCAATTTTGCGGAAAAAAGCATGGACGGAACAGTTGACGATATAAATGCGATACTGGAAGAAAATGACCGTAGGAATCGGTTGCGCTCGGAGCCGTATCGTCCCGAAACCGGTGAAGGATCGGTTGTGGGTGAACGCATCGTTTTGCATTTGCCCGATGCCCCTATACCCATGCAGTATATCCCTCGGGAAATGCTCGATGAGGTAGAACTTGTGAGCGGATTGCGCCGATGCGGTTCTCTCTCGGCTTTTATAGAAAAAGAGCTGGGGTATGCACCTTGTCCGCGTTGGAAAGAGGAGGTATGGCGGCGTTGGGTGAAAGTGCGTATTCGCTACGATTTCGAGTTTTGGGCCGTAATGTTCGTTCGTGTCAAAGACAAGATGGGCGACGGCGATGTGCCTTTTCGCCTGAATCGTCCGCAACGTAAATTGCTGCTCAGTCTCGAAACGCAACGGCGGTCGGGAAAGCCCGTGCGTCTTATCCTGTTGAAAGCAAGGCAATGGGGCGGTTCCACGCTTGTGCAACTTTATATGGCGTGGATACAGTTGGTTCACCGCAAGAATTGGCACAGTGTGATATGCGCCCATCTGAAAGATGCGGCCGCCCATATAAAAGGTATCTATACCAAATTGCTCGACAACTATCCCTCATGGCTTATGCCCGACGGCGTGCCGCCTCGTTTCCGCCCCTATGAACGAACCGGAAATACATCGGTCATCGAGGGGTCGGGAAGCCGTGTTACCGTAACGTCGGCCGAGACGCCCGAGTCGGTTCGGGGTTCCGACGCCGTCATGGCACATCTTTCCGAGGTGGCTTTCTGGCCTCGGACTCGGCAGCGTTCGCCCGAGTCGTTGGTACGTTCGGTATGCGGGTCGGTGGCGTTGTTGCCCGATTCGCTGATTGTCATGGAGAGTACGGCCAACGGTACGGGTAATTATTTCCATCAGGAATGCGAACGGGCCAAACGAGGAGAGAGCGATAAAGAGTTTCTTTTCATTCCGTGGTATGAAATAGAGATGTACGCGATTCCCGTCGAAGACCCGACAGCTTTTGCCGCTTCGCTCGACGAGTACGAAATTTCTTTGTGGCGACGCGGGGCGACGCTCGAAGCGATAGCATGGTATAGGCAGAAGCGCAAGGAGTATGCCGACCATGCCGATATGATGGCCGAATATCCGTCGGACGATGTCGAAGCGTTCAACCACAGCGGTGAGCGGGTGTTCGACATACGGCAAGTGCAGCGTTTGCGGGAATCCTGCCGTCCCCCCGACCGGGTGGGTGAAGTGTGTGGAAAGACGGCATTCGGTCGGGAGTCGCTCGAAGAGTTGCGTTTTGTCGATGAACCGGCCGGAAAGTTGCAGGTGTGGGCGTTGCCCGATGAGGAAACCCGGGTCAAAGATCGTTACATCACCGTGGTGGATATCGGTGGCCGTTCTGTCTCGGCCGATTATTCGGTCATTGTCGTTTTTGACCGCTACTGGCAGATGCACGGAGGCGTACCCGAAGTCGTCGCCCAATGGCGGGGACATATCGACCACGATCTCTTGGCGTGGAAAGCGGCGCAGATAGCCGCCTTTTACCACGATGCCCTCTTGGTTATAGAGAGCAATACGCTCGAAACCGAACATACCGACGGCGAACATACCGAGTATATTCTCGACACTCTTTCCGATGCCTACTCTCATCTCTATGCGAGGGCTTCTTCGGAAATGATACGTTCTTCGGCTCCTTCCCGATGGGGCTTCCACATGAACCGTTCGACCAAGACGCTCATCATCAACCATCAGATACAGATGCTGCGGGAGTGCGGATATGTAGAACGCGATTTGTTGGCTTGTTACGAACATGATGTTTTCGAGCGTAAACCCAATGGTAGTTTCGGTGCAATGGACGGGCATCACGACGATATACTCATAACCCGTTGCATCGGCACCTACATCTGCTATACCGAGCCGCTACCCGTGCCAGCCGATGCGCACCGTGTGCCGCGCCGGTGCTTGTCAATGCCTGTGAGCGAGGCCAGTATGTAGGGAAAATGAGAAAAACATCGGCGAAAAATTTGGGTTATTGAAAATAAGTGCGTAAATTTGCGGCTCTTATTCCGTAACGGGTACATAAGAGCGGCTCACGACGAGCGGCCACCCGGCGGAGGTAACCTGTATAACTTATAACAGATGTACGTAATTGTAGAAATTCAAGGACAACAGTTCAAAGCCGAAGCCGGCAAAAGACTGTATGTTCATCGTTTGGCCGCAGAGCAAGGCGCTGCTGTCGAATTTGACAAAGTATTGTTGGTAGACAACGACGGAGCCGTGAAAGTAGGCGCTCCCACCGTAGAAGGTGCAAAAGTAGTTTGCGAAGTTCTCTCTCATCTCAAAGGCGAACGTATCATCGTCTTCAAGAAAAAAAGAAGAAAAGGATATCGTAAACGCAACGGCCACCGCCAAAGCTTTACCGAAGTGTTAATTAAAGATATTGTTGCTTAAACCACTGATTAAACGAGAAGAAAATGGCACACAAGAAAGGTGTCGGTAGTTCGAAGAACGGCCGCGAATCAGAAAGTAAAAGATTAGGTGTAAAAATCTTTGGCGGACAAGTAGCGAAAGCTGGAAATATCCTCGTGCGTCAGAGAGGTACGGTACATCACCCCGGTGTAAACGTAGGTATAGGTAAAGACCATACTTTGTTTGCGCTTATCGACGGTGTTGTCGTATTCCGTAAAAAACAAGACAACCGTTCATACGTTTCGGTTGAACCCCAAAACTAAGATTATTCCTCAGAGGCGACGTTTGCCGTTGCGAAAAAGGAACATAGACAAGTCTGTAAACAGGGTGTATCGGTCAATCCGATACACCCTGTTTTGCTTTGGAAAGCAGCGGTTTTTCGGAATCGGTTTCTCCGTAATTTTTAAGTCTTTGTTATAAAGATTAATTTGAGAGACGGGGCGAAAAACGTATCTTTGCAGGAAATTTAAGAAAATCATACTGTTGCATATGGCTTCTCCCTCCGATACCACCCGTTCTTATCGTATACTTTTTGTCTGTTTGGGGAATATATGCCGCTCGCCGGCGGCCGAAGGTATCATGCGGCATTTGGTAGAAGAACGGGGATTGACCGATTTGTTTGTAATCGATTCGGCCGGGACATACGGCGGACATGCCGGCGACTTGCCCGATTCCCGTATGCGTTCTCATGCTGTCCGCAGAGGCTATTCGCTCGAGCATCGCTCCCGTAAGATAACCGGGGAAGATTTCGATCGTTTCGACTTGATTATCGGCATGGACGATATGAATGTCGAGAATTTGCGTCGTTTGGCACCCGACGTTGATTCGTTGGCAAAAATTCACCGCATGACCGAGTATAATAGGCACTTCCTCCACGACCATGTTCCCGACCCATATTACAGCGGAGCCGACGGATTTGAATTGGTTCTCGATTTGCTCGAAGATGCGTGCGACGGTCTGTTGTGTACGCTTGTCGATGGTAATGTGTAGTTGGGGAGGCGATATATTTTTGTTTATGAAGAAATTGGTATTTTTTTTGTGTTTGTTCGTTCCGTGCGTGAGTTGGGCGGTTACCCGTCCTCATACGGGGCCCGATACGTTGGCGATGTCTGTTCCCGATATGTCGGCTGTAAGACTTGCCGTGCAAGATCGCACGTCGCCTTATTATTATCCTGTATTGATGGATCGGTATCTCCGGAGAGATACCACGCTTACGGCCGATGATTATAGATACCTTTATCTGGGTTATTCTTTTCAGGAAGATTATAATCCGTATAGAGTCTCTTTTTACAACACGGCAATCGATACACTTTACAATCGGTGTAGTCATACACCCGAAGAATGCAAGGAACTTGTGCGGTATGCTCACCGTATTCTTGCCGACAACCCGTTCGACCTGAGACGTATGGCCGTATTGGTCTATGCCAACAATCTGTTGGATAATGAATCCGAAGTACTTTTCTGGCAGGCGCGTATCCATCATTTGGTCGATGCCATTATTTCTACCGGTGATGGTTGTACCCCCGAGACGGCGTGGTATATCATAGAACCTGTCCATGCGTATGATCTGCTCAATACTTTGGGGGTCATCGCCGAGTCATACGATTTCTGTCCTCCTTGTTACGATTATATTCAGGTCTACGACCTTATAGGTAATGCAAGAGGATTTTACTTCAACGTGAGTCGTATTCTCGAAGAGTATCAGCGAAAGTTTGTCGATGAATAATAAAGGAGAAAGGGCAAGTAATCGCCCCTTCTCCTTTATTATTCTTATCTCGGCATCTCTATATCGACGGGTTGGGTATTCCCGACATCATACCATCGGTTGAGAAAAAGTCGGAGTCTGTTGTGCTTGTAAAGCCGATGTGAGAATCTCCTGTTGCTCTTGTTTCTGCTTTTCGATACTTTGCAGCAGACGGTCGGAGAAAGGAAATGCTCCGTTTTCGAGCAACATTTCGAGAGAGATGTGTCCCATGCGGAAGAGTTGTAGCAGGAATTCGTTCGAAGCCGACCTGAATACCGGAGATGAAGTTGATTCGGTAATGTTGATGTCTACCTCGGCGTGTTGTACCTCGTCGGGTGTATAAGGAATATTTCTTTCGTCGATTTTGTCTCCGGCAATATCGATATAACGTTGACGGTCGTAATACTGCTGTATGGTTTTCAGGAGTTTGGTGTCGCGACGCTCCCTGAAACTTTTAAACGATTCGAAAATATCGATCAGATTTATACCCGCATTTTGTACCTGCTGGCTGTACAAGTCGGCCGGAGTTCCGGCACTGGGTGCTTGTCCCTGCATGGCTCCGTGTACACCCGAAATATTGTCGAGCAGTTGCATTTGCAAATTCAACAACTCGTAAGCGCCGATATTGGTGGCATTGATAGCGATTTGTTGCGGCAGAGCCTCTCCCGGTTTGGGCTTGAAGAGAATGACTCCGTTGTAGCGTGTCCATTCTTCGGCTATATCTTCGATCGTCATGCCGTCGGGAATTTGGTTTTCGGGAAAAAGAAGCACTCCTTTTGCGCTCGATCCCATAATGAAGTCTACCAGTGTGATGAGGCGGTTGATATATCGTTGCTGGTCGATAATGTCTTCGACAAACGAATGTATCTCTCCGTCGATAAGCGGATAGAGTTTAAAGGTATAAGGGTGTTCTCCGTGCCAATAGGGAGTTTCACCCTCTGCCAGTATTTCGCCGAAAGGCGTGAAGAATCGGTAATACCAGAATTGGTCGATAAACCATTCGGTATGTATCAGGGGTACGTTTTCTTCGGCGATATCTTTCGAACGGGCTTCGCTTATGCGTCGTTGATTTTCCACCTCTATTTCGGCTGCGTGGTCGATTTCTTCTTTATAATATCGACCCGTCAGCGTGTCGTGGCACATGAGGCGTTCTCGGTTTTCGAGTCTCCACACCTCGATGATACGGCATAGATGCTTGTCGGTCGGCATGAAGAAATCGATATTGTCGAGGGGCTCGCTCGATAAGTTTTCGTAAGTCTCCCTGAGCTGGCTTTCGGTCGCATTGCAGTATATTTCACGCAGTTCGGTCGCTCGTTTACGAGATCCGTGTGCGAAGTGAGAGAGTACTTGGGCTATGGGGACGTCGTGCAATTCACCTATGAGGGTACAGTCCCAGTGCCGCGAATCTTCCATGCTGTTGAAAAAAATGCGATTGGGATTTACTTCATCGATCCATACGTCGTTTTTGTTATTGCGTTTCCCGTATTCTATTTTGTGAAAACAACTGCCCGATATGAGAAATTCTTCGAGTGAGCGTCCGTCGATTTCCCACAGGTGATTATGTTGATGCACATATTGCAATGCCGAGCTTAGTATTTCGCTTAACGGCTGGTCTTGGCGGTTGCGTGCTATACACACGGGTTGAGTCTGTATGGCGCGGAATTGTCCGACTACATTTTTCACCAGTTTGCGTATCAGATTGTTTTTCAGGGGAACTTTTCCCTGTTCTTTCAAGTATTGCTCTTCGCTTATGCTGCGTCCGTCGGGTAGGTTTATGGTATCGCTCCATTGATTGCCGAAGGTATAGTTACGGCTGCGGGTGCGTGTGTGCCGATATTTGTCGAGGTTGTCCCAGGCGCGTTTGGCCAGCCACAAGACTTCGTAGTCTGTTTCGTCGGGTGGTTTTTGCATCTTGTCATCGGATGCCCGATGTTTTTTTTCTGCAGTCTGTTGCGGCATTAGATACCGGTTGTTGAAAATACGATAATTGATTTCTTTCATCATATAAAAATAAAGTTGGTTTGACGTGAAGCGGTTTTTACCGCATGGGATTTTTTCCGGGGCAAATAAAGGGGGGATTTGTTCCGATTGTATGTGAAGTTTATAAAAAGGACTTTTTTTGGCGGGAGATTTGATAAATTCCCCATGCCGGCATGTCGGTTGACCGTTACATTTGCCGCAGTCAGAAAAATTTAAATCTCGAAAAAATGCAAGAACAGAAAAGATTACAAATAACCGGAATATCCGCTCTTTTACCTCCGTCGGTTTCTCCCGACGGGGAGTGTAGCCATGTTGTCAATCTCCGTTGCCGGGACGATGTTTGGCGTCCGGTGGGGACACCGTCATGCTGCTATACCCCGGCCGATCCTTCGCATCGCCTTATTTTTGTCCATGTAAATGAGTCGTACAAGCATTTCTTTACTTATGACGACTCGTTCCTTTATTACGAAGCGCAAGAAACCGATGGGGAAATAGTCCCGTTGGAAAGGCCCGAGAGTTTTGAGCTCACGGGGGTAAAACGTATGGAGGCTGTGGGAAATGCATTGATCGCCTTTGCTGAAGATTCCATGCATTATCTTTTTTATATCGATGGCTCTTACCGGCTTTTAGGTACTCGGCCGGAGTTTCCCGAGATTTCGTTTTCGTTGGGAGAAAAGACGATTCGAGAGGAGTTGTGGAGCGATTATGCATTGGTTTCACCCACTTCCGATGATGCCTCCTTTACCCTTTCCGATAACGATAAGGTACGCTTCTCGTCTTTGGTGTATGGTACTTATAGCCGGGCCAAAAGTGCCTTGCTCGATGACGGTTATCTTTCTTTCCCGTTTATGGTGCGCTATGCATTGCGTCTTTATGACGACAGTTATATCTATCCGTCGCCGCCGGTGTTGTTGTGCGGTTCCGACGCTTTGTCTTTCAATAATAATTTGGCTGCGATGTGCCGGGTAAAAGACGGAAATGTGGAAAAGTTTCTTCATAATCCGTTTTCCTTGTCGGGCGAAAAAGTTTATTATACGATAAAAAAGGCCGATCTTTCGGAATGGAGCGATGTCGTAAAAGGGATAGATATATTTTTTTCAAAAGAGTTGCCTCTGGTAAAAGAGGGTGCGATCGAAGATAATTATCGTATCGTAGAGGAAGACGATGTTAATGGGAATCCGGCCCGGGTGTTGCGCTTTTCGTTGCCGGTACTTCCCGATGACGAACAACGGGAACAGATCATCAGCGAGACCCTTTTCTACAAAGTCGCTTCGTTGGATATAGAAGATATAAAGGGAGACTCCCAAACTCCCGAACCGCTTGCCTATACCTGTTCGCTTTCCAATTTGATACACCAGAGAACGCTTCTGCTCGATAATTTTTCGTTGCATACCCTCCGGGCGAAAGAGTCGTATGTCTATAACGGACGTTTACATTTGGGCGATGTTACGACGCGGTTTTTCGACGGGTATCCGCTTTCGTTGTTTTCGGTAGCACAGGAAACCTATCACGGCGTGGCAATGCCGGCTTATACGAAGCGCGGGTTTGTACGAGTTTCGCTCAAAGGTACAATGGGCCAAAGCCAAATGATATTGCCTTTTGAAACGGATACATATAAGTTGTCGGCTTATCTTTCTTATCCCGATAGCCGGGCAGTGTCGATAGAGATTATAGGAATGACCACTTCGGGATCACCTAATTATTACGACCGGTTTCCGTTGAAAGCCGCTCCTAATGAAAATATGGCTTATTACCTCAATCCCGGATTCAACCCCATAACGTTGCATCCCATCCAATCGTCTATGGGGGGAACATTATTCCCCGAAGTAAAAAATCCCGAAGAGTATGTTCCCGGAAAGTTACGGGTGTCGGCGGTTTACAATCCGTTCAGTTTCCCGCAAATCAATACCTATACAATTTCTTCTGGTTCGGTTCTCGGCATGGCAGCTGCTACGGCGGCGCTTTCGCAGGGGCAATACGGGGAGTTTCCTTTGTATGTGTTTACGACAGACGGAATATGGGCGTTGCGGCAGGGGAGTGGCGATATCCTTTATGCTAGCCAGTCGCCTGTGAATCGGGAAGTTGCATTGTCACCCCGCCATATCGTTTCGGTCGATGATGCGGTGTTGTATTTGTCAGAGCAGGGATTGATGGCACTGCAGGGGTCGGATGTCGTTTTATTGTCGAGGCCTTTTGACGGACTACCCGATACGTTGCCCGGCGATACGGTTTCGGTTTTGGATACGGGGCTGTCGATAACTTCTATTGCCGTTGATGCGACACCGTTCGGGAATTTTGTGAAGAATGCCGTTATAGGGTATAATTATATCGAAAAAGAACTGCTTTTTTTATCACCCGGTTATCCGTATATGTGGGTATTTGATTTGGCTTCTGCTCAATGGACCCGGCGTATGACCACTTATAAGGCATTTCATTCGCTTTACCCTTCTTTGTTGGCAATCGATGAAGATTCCCGTGTATATGATTTGTGCGACGAACAGGAGTCCGGTGATGTGGAAATAGCTCTTGTAACCCGTGCCGTAAAATTATTGCCCGACGTTCTGAAACGGATTACCTGCTGGGCTTTGCGGTGTAGTGATGATGATGCAGCCTTATCACTTTCGGTTTGGGGAGCGAACAGGGCTCAGGAGGGGTACGGCTGTATTTATAGGGCCGAAGCGAACGGAGCGCTTCCCGGACGATTGTTGCTGCGTACATTTGCTCCGCCGTATAAATACCACCGGTTATCGGTTTCGGGACGGGTTTCTTCCCGTTTCCATCTCGATGCGGTAGATGTCGTCTATGAACCGGTTTTGTCTTGTAAATTGATTTGAAAAACAGATAGCGGCGTAATTTTTGTACGCCGCTATCTGTCGAATTTATATGTAGAAAAGTTGTCAAAACATCTGGGAGACCCGTTTCACGGCTGCAACGAATGCTTCGCATTCTTCTATTGTATTATATACGGCAAAAGATGCCCGTAACGTCCCGACGATACCAAATTTTTCCATGAGCGGTTGTGCACAGTGGTGTCCCGATCGCAGAGCAAATCCCAACTTGTCGAGTAACATACCCATGTCGTAGGGGTGTATGTCCCTGACAAGAAACGAGATGACACCGCATTTTTCGGGAGCAGTCCCGTAAATGCGTATGCCGTCTATCTCATCAGTGAGTTTTCGGGTTGTGTATCGCAATAAATCGTCTTCGTGGGCGGCGATATTCTCGATGCCGAGGCTATCGATGTAATCGAGGGCTCGGGCGAAAGCCATTGTTCCGATGTAGTCGGGAGTACCCGCTTCGAATTTGAACGGTAGTTCGTTGAATGTCGTTTTCTCGAAAGTTACGTGTCCTATCATTTCTCCGCCTCCCTGATAGGGTGGCATGGCATCGAGCCATTTTTCTTTTCCGTAGAGAATGCCGATACCGGTGGGCCCATACATTTTATGAGCCGAGAGTACATAGAAATCTACGTCGAGTGCCTGCACATCGACAGGTTGATGCAGTGCGCCTTGCGCCCCGTCGATAAGTACGGGAACATTGTGGCTGTGGGCGATGTCGATAATATCTTTGATGGGATTGATTGTTCCCAGCACATTCGATACATGAGTGATGGAGACCAATTTGGTCTTTTCGTTGAAAGCAGCCCGGAAGGCATTCATATCGAGTACGCCTTTGTCATCGACAGGAATGACCCTCAGCTTTATTTTACGGGAACTTTGTAATAATTGCCAGGGGACGATGTTGGCGTGGTGTTCCATCTCCGAAATGATGATTTCATCGCCATCGTGCAGGAATGCGGTTCCGAACGAATGGGCTACGAGGTTTATCGATTCCGTGGTGCCGCGTGTAAAAATGATTTCTCTGTCGTGGGCGGCATGGAGGAATTGTTGTACACGTCGTCGGGCGTGCTCGTGTCCGTCGGTGGCCTCTTGGCTGAGGCGGTGTACGCCGCGATGTACGTTGGCGTTGATGCGGGTATAGCCATCGGTAATGGTTTCGATGACGCAGCGCGGTTTTTGGGACGTGGCGGCGTTGTCGAGGTATACCAATGGTTTACCGTATACTTCTCGGGAAAGAATGGGAAAATCCTGCCGTATTTTATGTATATCCAGCATAGTGTTTTCTTTAATTATTGACATATGCGGCAACCAGCGCATTTATCGAGTGCCCCTCTGAATCGACGTTCGACCATTTTGTGCAGACGTTCTTTCAATTTCTCGATGCGCACTTTTTCGATAACATCGTGCGTAAAGGCCACCATGAGCAACATACGGGCTTCGGACTCGGGAATACCGCGCGAGCGCATGTAGAAAAGTGCGTTACCATCGAGTTGTCCCACTGTGGCACCGTGGCTGCATTTTACATCATCGGCATATATTTCGAGTTGCGGCTGGGTATAGATGTGCGCTTCTTTGGTGGTACAGAGGTTGCGGTTGGTCTGTACGGCCGAGGTTTTTTGCGCACCTTGACGCACGAGAATCCGTCCGTTGAAAATACCCGTTGCAGAGTCTTCGAGCACATATTTGAAGAGTTCGTCGCTTGTGCAGTAGGGCGCTTTGTGGTCGATAAAGGTAAAGTTGTCGACCAACTGCCGCTTGTCGGCTACGGCCATGCCATAGAGATGTGTCTCGGCATGTTCTCCGGCCAGAGTGATATAGTAATTGTTGCGGGTATAGCCGTTGTGCAGGGTGATACCGTTGACCAATACGTTCGATGCACTTTCCTGCTGTATGAATGTCGAGGAGACGCGGTGCGTATTGAGAGTAGATTCTTCGAGGTCGTAGTAGTCGAAGGTGGCATTAGCCCCGATAAAAATTTCGTTGACCGTTGAAGTCAGAAAGTTTCCTTTGTCGAGCGTATGGTCGCAGGAAAGCAGGCGTACTTGCGCCCCTTCTTCAAGTACGACGAGCAGACGCCGGTTGGCCATGAAATCGTGGGAACCGTGCATAAGGTTGACAATTTGAAGAGGCTCTTCGATTTTTACATGACGGGGAACAAAAAGGAAAAAGCCGTCTTGTACAAGAGCGGTATTGAGGGCGACTGTCCCGTCTTTATCCGTTTGGGCGAGTTTCCCGTAATAACGGTCTACCAGTTCGGGATGTTGGGCGGCCGCTTCACACAGACTGCAAGCGATGACACCCTCGGGCAGATTCACGTTTGTTCCCTGACGGAATGTATCTCCGATGAAAAAATAGAGTCGGCTTTCGAGATCGGGAACAGCGCAACGGAACGTTTCCCGGATATTTTCCGCCGGTTTTATCCGGGCCAGATTCAGCCCGTAATCCGGTGCATAAAAAGATTCGACGTCGGTATGTAAAAATTCTTCCAGATTTTTCCCCGGTAGTCCCAGTAACTCAAAGTCGCGAATTGCCGCTTCTCGCCGCCCATTCAGTATGGCGGAAGAGTGCTTGTCGATGAGATCCCTATTTTCCCGGAAGAGATCGATATATTGTTGTGCTGCATTCATAGTCGGAGGAATTTATGCGTCAACCTCTTTTTTTATCCAATCGTATCCTTTTTCTTCGAGTTCGAGTGCGAGCTCAGGGCCTCCCGATTTTACAATGCGTCCTTTGTAAAGTACGTGCACGAAATCGGGTGCGATGTAATCGAGCAGCCGTTGGTAGTGCGTGATGACCACCGTGGCGTTCTCCGCCGTGTGGAGTTTCGTGACGCCCGTGGCGACGATGCGCAGGGCGTCGATGTCGAGGCCCGAATCGGTTTCGTCCAGAATCGCCAGCTTCGGCGCGAGCATCGCCATCTGGAATATCTCGTTCTTCTTCTTCTCGCCGCCCGAGAAGCCCTCGTTCACGGCGCGCGACGTCAGTTTCGAGGGCAGCTCCACGACGGCGCTCTTCTCGCGCATCAGGCGCAGGAACTCGGCGGCCGAAAGCGGTTCCTCGCCGCGGAAACGGCGCTGCTCATTGACGGCCAGCTTCATGAAGCCGGCCATCGTGACGCCCGGAATCTCCACCGGATACTGGAAACCCAGGAAAAGCCCCAGACGCGCCCGGTCCTCTATGGACATATCCAGCAGGTCGCGCCCCATGAAGGTCGCCGAACCTTCGGTGACGGTGAACTTCTCGTTACCCGCGAGCACCGACGCGAGCGTCGATTTGCCCGAGCCGTTCGGCCCCATGATGGCGTGCACCTCGCCGGCCTTCACCTCCAGGTCGATGCCCCGGAGAATCTCCTTGCCATCGACCGAGGCGTGCAGATTTTTTACGCTTAACATATTCTCTTTACCAGTTTTTCACATTTTCCAATCTCCCGGGGAGTCAGCTCCCCGTGTTTGCGGCATCCGCCCTTGCCGAAGGTCCCCACGACGCGGAACCCGCTCCAGCGCAGAATCTCGCGCAGCGAACGGAACACGCCGCCCGTCTGGCGGAACCAGACGCTGAACGGCCAGACCGTGTTGCACGCGGATACCAGCACGGCCCGCTTGCCCTTGTGCAGCGCTACCGGCAGACCGTTCTCCCGCTCGCCCATCAGCGCATAGACCATCCGGTCGAACAACACCTTCAGCTCGCCGCTCATGTTGCCCCAATAGCAGGGCGAACCCACGACGAGCGCATCGCACGCACGGATCATCCCGGCGACACGGTGGGCGTCGTCCTCCGGAAGCACGCAGCGGCCCAGCGACCGACACCGCATGCAGCCCGTGCAGGGCCGGACCCGCAGATCGCAGACCGTCAGACTCTCGACCGTACAATCCTGCGGCAGAGCGGCGACCACATGGCCGAGCATCTGCGAAACCACTCCCCCGCGCCGGGGACTGCCGTTTATCACCACGACCTTCATACTCCGTTTCCCCGCCATTATCCGACCGACCCTTCGAGACTGATCGCCAGGAGCTTCTGCGCCTCCACGGCGAACTCCATAGGCAGCTTGGCCAGCACCTCGCGGGCGTAGCCGTTCACGATCAGTCCCACGGCATCTTCGGTCGAAATCCCCCGCTGCCGGCAGTAGAAGAGCTGGTCGTCGGAAATCTTCGAGGTCGTGGCCTCGTGCTCCACGACGGCCGACGCATTGCGGCTGTCGATCACGGGAAAGGTGTGCGCCCCGCAGCGGTCGCCGATCAGCAGCGAATCGCACTGCGAGTAGTTGCGGGCGTTCTCCGCGTCCTTGGCCATGCGGACCAGTCCCCGGTAGGAGTTTTCGCTGCGGCCCGCCGAGATGCCTTTCGAGACGATGCGGCTGCGCGTGTTGCGGCCGACGTGGATCATCTTCGTACCCGTGTCGGCCTGCTGGAAGTTATTGGTCATGGCCACCGAGTAGAACTCGCCCACGGAGTTGTCGCCCGCGAGGATGCAGCTCGGGTACTTCCACGTGATGGCCGAGCCGGTCTCGACCTGCGTCCACGACAGGCGCGCGTTCTCACGGCAGATGCCGCGCTTGGTGACGAAGTTGTAGATGCCGCCGCGCCCCTCGCGGTCGCCCGGATACCAGTTCTGCACGGTCGAATACTTCACCTCGGCGTCGCGTTCGACGACGATCTCAACCACGGCCGCGTGCAACTGGTTCTCGTCGCGCTGCGGCGCGGTGCATCCCTCCAGATAGCTCACGTAGGAACCTTCGTCGGCCACGATGAGCGTCCGCTCGAACTGCCCCGTACCGGCGGCGTTGATGCGGAAATAGGTCGAAAGCTCCATCGGGCAGCGCACGCCCTTCGGGATGTAGCAGAACGACCCGTCGGAGAAGACCGCCGCATTGAGCGCCGCATAGAAGTTGTCGGTCGCGGGAACCACGCTCCCCAGGTACTTCCGCACCAGCTCGGGGCAGTCGCGCAGCGCCTCGGAAATCGAGCAGAAGACGATGCCCTTCTCGGCCAATGTCTCCTTGAAGGTGGTCTTCACCGAAACGGAGTCCATCACGGCATCGACCGCCACGCCCGAAAGGGCCATCTGCTCCTCGAGCGGAATGCCCAGCTTGTCGAACGTGCGCCGCAGCTCGGGATCGACCTCGTCCATCGACCCGAGCTTCTTCCGGGGCTTGGGGGCCGCATAATAGATGATGTCCTGGAAGTCGATCTCCGGAATCGTCAGGTGCGCCCACGTCGGAGGCTCCAGCGTCAGCCAGTGGCGGTAGGCCGCCACACGGCGCTCGGTCATCCACTCCGGTTCGCCCTTCTTGGCCGAAATCAGGCGCACGACCTCTTCGGATAATCCCTTGCCGATGGTCTCGGTCTCGATGTCCGACGTAAATCCGTATTTATATTCCTGCTCCCGAATGCCTTCGAGAAGCTCCTTTTCGTTCGTTGCCATTACATGCCAAATATCGGACAAAGGTACGAAATCAAATTGCAAAATCATAATGCCGCGAAGCAAATCTGCGGCCGGAGCCCCTATTCCGCCGGAAAAAATCCGGGTCCGGCCGGCTCGTTCCGCCCCTTCCGGAGCCGGAGAAAGTCGGGAAACCGGAAATTTTGTCCGCAATTCTTTGTAGTTCCCCAAAAAGATTCTATATTTGCACACCCTTTCGGGAGAAAACCTCTTCCCGGAAGCGTGCCCGGAGAGATGGGTGAGTGGCTGAAACCACCGGTTTGCTAAACCGACGTACGGGGCAACCCGTACCACGAGTTCGAATCTCGTTCTCTCCGCCAAGTCACACCGAATAACAATGTAAAACCCTGCAAATATACAATTTGCAGGGTTTTATACATAAGAGCCACGAGCATAAATTCGAACCTCTATCCCGATGCCATTTCTGCCAACGTCTTACGGATTCGGCGCGATAGGGAATCGGACGGAATGGAGAGAAACGCAAGGCCTCATCCGGAGCAAATTCCGCTCCCGGAACCGTCGTCCGTTACGAGACCTGTCTGCGACCGTCCAGAGAATTCATGCGGAATACCTATAATAGATATCCGCTCAATCCATAGCAGTCCATATAAGGCATATTTCGCGAAGAAACAATCAGTACATCCTGTTTTTATTTCATATATTTACAAATAATTTCAAACGACCCGTCACACAGGCATTACCCCGAAATACGATTTATAATTAACACGATTATTCCATATAACATTTCTCTATTTCCATCTCGATGATATGCCTGATTGGGGGATTACATAAGGATTATGCTTTACAAAGACAGAAAATCATCGTAAAAACAAGCACAACAATACGAATGAAATTCACCGATTGACAAACCATTAACTTTGCGTATGAAATTCTATCGTTTAATACTCGCTTGTTTCTGTTTATTCTTTTGTGGTTGCGGCCCGTATTATCACGATTATTCTGAAAAATCGGGGTTCGAGCAAACAGAAGTGGACAGCATGATGTTGGAAAATCTGGAAGTCCTGGGACAAGTTTGGGGATATGTGAAATACCACCATCCGATATTTACTGACAATCATTATGATCCGGATGCTGAACTTTTCGAATTATTGCCCCGAATAGCAAAGGCTACTTCGACGGAACGCAATCGGATTCTGAGCGCATGGATAGCACATTTCGGCTCATACGATACAACCCCGGAACGTTATGAATCCATCGCCTCCGACCCAAAGCGCATCGAATTCCACACCGATATTTCTTGGATTCGTGACACAGAAAGACTCGGGAAAGACCTTTCCGCACATCTTATCCGCCTTCGCGTGGCCGATCGCAAATGGAATTACTATGCTCTCCAATGGATGCGTGAAGGGTGGGCACACAATCCTCAATTTCATAACGAGAAAGGATATCCGAATATAGAATCCCCGGACTATGGTTATCGGCTGCTCGCAGTTTTCCGGTTTTGGAATATGGTGGAATATTTCTTTCCGACCAAATATCTGATCGACAAGAATTGGAACGACGTGTTAAAAGAATATATTCTGCGTATGGCAGCCCCCGAGGACGGAGATTATCGAAAGGAAGCATGGCGCATGATCGCAGAACTGCACGATAACCATGCGCAAGGCAATCTTTTTTGGCTTACCGGAAATTTCCGAATCCCCTTGGATGTCGGTTTTGTCGAAGATCGCCTTGTCGTGCTTTCTCCCGATACACTCCCGTTACTCTGGAGTGAGCGGAAGGTTCCGTTTCGCCCCGGCGACGAAATTATCGAGGTCGGCAGAGAACCGGTCAAGAATTATATAACCCGGACACGGACATTTGTTCCATGTTCACACGAGGCCGATGTACTTCGTTTTACCGCCGATGCGATCATGCGAACACCTAAGAATACATTGCTTCCGATCCGATACTGTCGTGGAGGTGTTCTCCGCGACACGTTAGCCGTCGTAGAACCTGAAGGCGGGAAATACCTGAAACTGGTCGAACGGAGACGGCGATCGGATTATCGCCTATTGAATGAAAATATCGCATATCTCTATCCGGCAGGTTACGCTCAAGCCGATAGTATAGTAGTAGAAAAGATATTATCGAAATCCGAAGGTCTGATAATAGATATGAGATGCTATCCCCCGCACGATTTTAGGACATTCATTGCCAAACATATTCTTCCGGAAAAGCCGAAATGCAATATGGCGAATACTTATCCGGTCATCGCGTTGCCTGGGATATTCCATCGGGAAACGATTGCACAAATCGGCAGACCGTATAAAAAATACGACAAGCCAATTGTTCTTCTTGTAAATGAAACGACACAGAGTATGGCCGAATATTTTGTACAAGCCATGCAAAATAACCATCGGGTTCAAGTGATCGGGTCGAAAACAGCCGGCGCCAATGGCAATGTTTCGGAATTCTTATTGCCGGGAGGAATCAAGAGCCGTTTTTCCGGCTTAGGATGGTATTATGCCGATGGGACTCCGGTGCAACGGCAGGGAGTGAAAATCGACCATGAGATAAAGCCTTCGGTTGAAGGCATCGCTGCCGGACGGGACGAAGTGCTTGAATTCGCAATACGGACAATTAACAGAGGGCCCCGAAAATCTTTAAAAGAGTAGGGATAATGATAAAACCTAATGAACAATGAAAAAACTTCAGTTAAAAAAGGAGGTTATCCAAAAATTGGATAACGATCGGCAGGTAATTATCAAAGGTGGTACCGATACCATTTACGGTGATTCCGGAGGGACGAATTGTCATACTTGTAAACAAGTGTATTGTCAGGAGACAAAGACTCCGACTACTTGTATAGACAACTTGTGTGTCGCAACAGGAGGTTCTTTGTGCGAATGTAGGCCTCCTCAGCAGGGAACGGAACAAGTGCCTTGTATAACTCTTGATACTCAACAGGACGAAGGGTGTCAATGGTCATTGAATAATGAATGTCTTCCTGTCGTTTCGGCTGCATCTGTTTGTATGCCTTGCACAACAAGGGCTTGTCCTTGAATGAATCTTTCCATTTCACAAATAGTTAGCTATCCTATTGGGATAGCTAACTAAAAACTTAATAAATATAATTCTGTTTTATCTCCGTCGGTAGATAATCGGAGCAATCCTTTATAGACACACCTAAATATGCGATATTTATGTAATAGCAGATTAATTTTCTTGGTTGCAATGGCATTTGTCGGTTGCACCCGGCCGCCGATTTATTCGACGAAATATAATCTCGACTTCGAGTATGCCAAGAACGACTCCGTGCCGACGCGGTGGATGCTGGGCAACAGCAGTACGACAGGATACCACATCTCCCTTGATAAACAGATCAAACAACATGGAACAACAAGTATCCGAATACAATGGGAACAGCCCACACGATACAATTCATTAGGTGGATTTCGGCATATTTTTCCGAAAACATTGGTAGCAGGAAAGGAATTGGAAGTTTCCGGTTGGATTAAGACCCGCGATATCGAACAAGACGGGTTCGCAGGATTCCACCTATTCGAGAAAAACCGGGATGGGAAATTCCGGGAACATCTGGATACCATACAGGCTGTACGGAAAACCTCAGACTGGACTCATATCAGCACAAAAACCAAAATCGGGAACGATGCCGAATACATAGCTCTTTCCGGAATCCTCAAAGGGAAAGGCACAGCCTGGTTCGACAATATCGAACTCAGAATCGACGGCGTAAGATACGAAGACAAAGCAATTCCAGCTCCGAAAACGGAATTATCCGACAGGGAGAAAAAAGAGCTGCGCCGATACGTCTATCCGCTGCGGACCTGCGAACCGGACGGCGGGGACACGCAGGACCTCGACATTCTCCGGCAGTTGGTCGGAGAATGCAGGGCGGTCGGGCTCGGAGAGAATACGCACGGAACGAGCGAAGTGTTCAAAATGAAGGACCGGATCATCCGCTATCTGGCAGAAAACTGCGGATTCGATATTTTCGCGCTGGAAGCCAACATGCCCGAATGCTATCAGTTGAACAACTATACCGTCGGAGGTATTGACAACCCGATACGATTGTTAATCGGAATATACATGTGGCCGTGGAGAACCCATGAAATGCTGAACATGATCGAATGGATGAAAGTATTCAACGCATCCGAACCCCGAATTACGTTTACGGGAGTGGACATGCAAGTTTATACGGCTCCGCTCCGTCTGCTGCAACGAACTTTTACAAAGGACGAATCCGAAAAATGCCTCGTCTCGGAAATAGCCCGCAATCTCCGACATATCTATACCGAAGATTATCAATTCTACACGGAACTCGCCAAAAAGGCGGATGCCGATCTGACCGTTTTGGAACTCCGGCTAAAGCAGAAAAAACTTACACCGATGCAGCATGCATGGGCGCAGCGAAACATAGAACTGCTGCATCAGTTTTTAAGTCAGGGGGAGGATTTGGATTGGCGCGACAAAGGGATGGCAAATAATCTGTTGTGGATTATGCAACAAAATCCGGACGCCAGAATTGCAGTCTGGGCGCATAATACACATATCAGCCGAAGTCAAAGCAAAACTTCGAGTTCCCGCCCTATGGGAGCCTTCTTGAAAGACAGTCTTGCGGATGATTTCCGGTCTTTCGGATTCGTCTGTTTCGAAGGCGAATTTACGGCTAAAAAAGGACCGCAATACTTTCCTGCGATATTAAAGCCGGAGCCGGGAACATTGGAATATCTGCTCGAACAACTGAACGAGCCGCAGTTTATCCTGAACCTGAAAAAAATGCGCGAGGAAAAAGCTCACGCATTACAATGGATCGACAAACAAGTATTCCGAGCAATCGGAGCAAATCCCGACGTCGTTTACGACACGCGTGTATCAGACATGTTCGACTACCTGATTTTCATCCGCAATACCTCGGCATCGCACATGATACAATAATTCAAAAAGAGGAACCCGAAAATCTTCAAAAGAGTAGGGATAACGCTAACTCAAAAACAACCGCAATGAAAAAACTTCAGTTGAAAAAGAAGCGATCGCCCATCTTGCCAATCAAACGTCAAAGATGGTGAAGGGTGATACGGATTTTACCACGATAACGCACATGACGACCGTCGGTTCTCGTTATCGCAATACGCCCCCGGCCTAAATTGCAGGTTGCGCGCCGATACAATCGGTTCGGTTTGTCACGGTCCGTCCCCGACCACATTTGAAGCAGGTTGTCCGGCCGAAGCCCGTGCCGGAGAAGCATGTCAAGCGACGGGTAAGGAGCGTGCGGAAACAGACAAGCGTGCAAATACACGAAGATCGCTTTACGTAATGTGCAGTCGGGTATCCGCGACGCGGCCGAAAACATCGGCCTGCGGACGGCCTCTGCGAGGCTGCGACTGCGCAAGGTTGTGCCGCTGCCGCGCATCGCGCATTGGTACCGGCGGCATTTCATCGTCCGTATGGCGGGTCCATGTTTCCGACCCGGCACAGGACCTGCTGAAACACTCCGAACGGGATTTCCTGAAAGGCCGGTTCTCCGTCATGGGAGCATCGACCAGACCAAAAATGTCGCCGTCTTGAAAAGCTCTTTCGAAATTTTCTCCTACCCGAAGAGGATCTTCCCCGGACAAACGGCGGTGTACACATCATGAGGCGTATCACCATCAGCGGAAATTCCGTTCGGTTCCCAGTCAGCATGGTCGGATTCCCTCCGCAGTCGTGGGACCAGCGAACCCAACGCCTTATCGGACAAAGGGCAATCCGACCTTATTTCAGACAGTCACTCTTCATATAAATATTTTCTTGCAAATTATTTGTACCGATGCCTAAAAATTCCTATTTTTGAGAGACGAAAGATACGCAGTCCAAGCTGTTTATCTTAGCAGAGACCGCTGAATATCGTAATAGCCATTGATAAACAGTCGAGGTGCGTGCACATAGTGCGCGGCCCTTGACCAAAGTGGTTATTGCATTTAGTTGATCGGTCTCTGCTAATTGTGAAAGTGCCGCGCACCTATTTTGAAAATGTACGACTCAAAATAAATGCCGGAGTTATGAATAGATATCGGATTTCTCTCTCTACGCACGCCGTCGGCTGCGGTAGTGTTTCTCTGCGATCATTTCTCTTTTCCGACGTACCTGCGGTCCCGAAATATTCATACCTGCCGTGTACCGTCGGACTCGACGCTTTTCCGCGAATTGAATTTCCCGTGCTTTCCGCCGGATGCAGACGTTTTCCGTCCGACAGCTCTCCGCACCCTGCAAACGATAAAGAGCCCTCCTTGACAAAGGAGGGGCAGTGACGCGACTCATTGCAGGAGGAAGGGACCGAAAACGGTCCCTTCCGTTTTGAGAATGAATCTCGAATATCCGGACAATCCGCCGCCACGGTCAGACCGAGCGTTTTCGCCTCGTTTCCGGTCGCTCCGGTTCGTAACGGCGGAACGGCGACGCACGCGGCATCCTCCCCGCGAAGCGTTCCCGGACCGGCCATCGCGTCCGAGAAGCGCAGGGGCCGGAACGCTCCGGGAACGGAGGACCCGCCTTCCGGAAGACGGGAAGGCGGGTCCGTAACGGCTCTCCGGCCGCGGATCAGAACATGTAGTCCCACGCGGGAAGCTGCTCGGGCTTCGTACCGGCCGCTTCGAGCGATTTCGTATCGAGGTATTTCCGGTTGATGACGATGCGGAACATATATTCGTCGAACCACTCGTCCGTGAAGGTCATATACCCTTCATGCCCGGCCGAGGGGCCCCAACTGTTCTCGAACTGCCACTTCAGGGGCACGTCGTTGTCGTCGGTATCCACGGCGATCAGCGCCATGGCGTGCGCCGAACCGCTCTGCCGTGTGAGGATGCGCGCCTTCTTGTCCATCGCAAGGTCGATGCCGAACATCGACCCGTAGTCGTACATCGCGGGATCGCAGACGCCCGAAACCGGATCGTAGTCCGCCACGTCGCAGGAGGCGTACATCGCCTCGCCGGCCTTGATCGAGGCGATCGCGGCACGCTTGATCGCCTCGTTGGGCAGGTTCAGATAGACCCAGTTCACGCCTTCGTAGGTGTTGCGGTAGTTCCGGATCTCGTACACCTTGTAATATTCGCGCGTCGGGTCGTTCATAATCATAATGTAGGAATCGGGGGCATAGTCCGCGGGAACGATGCTGCGGTAGAACTCCAGCGGCGTGGTGCGCAGCGTCTTCACTTCACCGTCACGCGTCTCGTAACGCCATTCGAACCCGGCGGGCGGCTCGCCCAGGCAGAGCGCCAGCACGCGGTAAACCTCCTTCAGCACGGCGATCTTCGCCGCGGCGATCTTCGCCCGGTCCGCTCCGGAGGCTGCCAGACCGCGCAGTTCGTACCCGCCGGCCCGCAGCCGCTCGTTGAGCACCGACCTTAGGTAGGCCGTATTGTTCGATGGGCCGTTTCGGGCATCACCTCGCGCGGCACGACGCCGTACTTTTCGGCCACGTTGTAGAAGAGGTTCCACACGCCGCCGTCGCCCACCGGCGTCTTGAAGAAAAACTCCACGTCGCGGTCGGTCATCGGCCGGTCGGCCGTCGCAACGGCGTTCTCGAGGAAGAGATTGCTCTTCTCGAACATGTCCCAGAAGTAGTTGTAGTTGTGCGAGAAATCGAACTCCGAAAGGCCGAACCGCTCCATGACCGACGGACGCAGCACGTTCATCGAGGTGAACATCCAGCACCGCCCGGACTGTTTCTGGTCGGTGATGCCCTTCACCTCGACCCGGTATTTGAAATAATGGTCGATCTTCCCCTGCAGGTCGCGGTTCAGGGCCAGCTTCCGCAGGTTCGCCTCCGCCGTCAGCGCATTCTGCAACGCCGTGGTGGGGCCGTCCTTCACGAAGGAGGAGGCGATCTCTTTCAGGTCCGCTCCGGTCAGTTCCTGGGCCGAAGCGTCGAGGAACAACGTTCCCAATGCCAACGCAAGTAAGGTCTTCTTCATAGTAGGTTCGATAATGAGAATCCAAAGATACGAATTTGCCTCCGTTTCCAAAAATATTTCCCGTTTTCGGCGCCGAAGACCGCCGGACGCAAAAAAGGAGAAGCGACGGTTCGAACCGTCGCTTCTCCTCGCGGAACATCCGTAGTCCCGGAGACCTCGGCTCCGACCGCGAATCAGTGCGTCCGGACGGCCTCCGCCGCTCCGTCGTAGTCGGGCTCCTCGGTAATCTCCGGAACCAGTTGCGCATAGACCACCTTTCCCTCGCGGTCGATCACCACCACGGCGCGCGCCAGCAGCCCCTTCAGCGGACCGTCGGCCATCGCGACACCGTAGGCTGCGTCGAATCCCGAGGCGCGGAAGTCCGACGCCGGAACGACGTTCTCGATTCCCTCGGTCGTGCAGAAACGGGCATGGGCGAACGGCAGGTCCTTCGACACGGCCACGACGACCGTATCGGGCAGCGAGGCGGCCAGTTTGTTGAACCGCCGCACCGAAGCGGCGCAGACGCCCGTATCGAGGCTCGGGAAAATATTGAGCACCACGCGGCGTCCCTTCAGATCGGAGAGGCGGAGCGGTGTGAGGTCGGTCTTGACCAGTTCGAAATCGGGGGCGGCGACACCCTCGCGGATGAATTCGCCGGCAAGGTTCACCGGCGAACCCTTGAATTTTACTGTACTCATAACGATATGTGTTTTATTCGGCCTATCCGGTTCCACACCGCCGCGGAACACGTCCGACTGCCGGCGCAAACCGTATAAACTGTCTTTATTGTAATAGAACGGTCCGAAACGGAATTTATTGTCCGGCCTAGCCCGCGCAAAGCGCGCGAATCCGATGCCCGGAAGGCACATTTCAGAATCCTTTCAGATTCGGTTCGGAACTGCGGCGCCTATCCGGGCTTTTTCGTATCTTTGTTCCCGGCCCGGATCCGGACACGGCCCGAACGACACACGAACCGACAGACAGAACAAGATGAAAAGACTCGCCACGCTCCTTCTCCTCGCGGCCTCCCCATTCGCCGCGGCGCAGGAAACCCCCCTGCCGAAAAGCCCGGCTCAGGAAGCCTCCCTGCTGCGGCGTACCGCATTCGGCACGGCCGATTCGCTCCGCACGGACGCCGCGACGGACGCCGGGCTGCTCGAACGGCTCCGCAACATGCCCAACCTCGAGGTGGGCAGGGGCATCACGTTCCGGCCGAAAAACGACTGGTTCGAGCTGACGATGCGTTTCAGAATGCAGAATCTTCTGGCGCTCTCGTTCGACGAAGACTTCACGCTGACGAAAACCGACGCCCGCGTCAAGCGGCTGCGCCTGCGGTTCGACGGCTACATCTACTCCCCGAAACTGGTTTACTCCGTGCAGTTGGGATTCACCGGCTACGACGCCGAGACGCTCCCGAACGGTTCGACGAACATCGTGCGCGACGCCATCGTCTACTACGTGCCCAACGCCGCATGGAACATCGGATTCGGACAGACGAAGATCAAGGCCAACCGCGCGCGCATCAATTCGTCGAGCGCCCTTCAGTTCGTCGATCGCAGCATCGTGAACAGCGAATTCAACCTCGACCGCGACTTCGGTCTCTTCGGCGAATACAACCCGCTCCGGGGCGAAGGATTCAACCTCTCGGCCAAAGCCTCCGTCACGCTGGGCGAAGGACGCAACTGGGGTTCCTCGTCGGGCGGCGGCCTGGCCTACACGGGGCGCGTGGAGCTGTACCCGCTGGGACGCTTCGCAGCGAAGGGCGACCTGCTGGAGGGCGATTTCGACCACGAGGAGCGGGTGCGCATCCTGCTGGCCGGAGCCTACTCCTACAACCACAAGGCCGCACGCCTCTCTGGCCAGCGCGGCGCCCTGATGCCCGACGGCGCCACGCGGAACATCGGCTCCTACTTCGTGGATTTCATCCTCAAATACCGCGGATTCGCCTTCTACACCGATTTCATGGGCCGCACGAGCGGCGACCCGCTCTTCGATACGGACCGCAACGCCTTCATCTACGACGGCTGCGGCCTCAACGTGCAAACCAGCTACCTGTTCGGCAGCAAATGGGAGGTCGCGCTGCGCAACTCGACGCTCTTTCCCGACGCGGAGGTCCGCCCCTACGCCGGATACGAACGCTGGAACCAGACCTCGGTGGCCGTGACCCGCTATATCATCGGACACAGTCTCAAGGTGCAGGCAGACGCCTCCTACAACCACCGCAGCCGTTCCGCAGCGGACTACAACCGCTGGGAAATCCGCTTCCAGCTCGAACTCGGGCTGTAATGTAACGCAGGACAAGTCCGGCGGGGCCGTTTTCCCGTCGTTCCGCAATGATCGCTCCGGTCAGAGGA
>ENA-OROP01001021-OROP01001021.1-human-gut-metagenome-genome-assembly--contig:-NODE-1021-length-27796-cov-4.136873_pt1 | contig 27796 bp, 27 predicted proteins | sample MGYA00242132_ERZ509056 | MGnify/ENA primary metagenome ERZ509056 (study PRJEB26280, sample SAMEA2338768) | human gut metagenome | biome: human gut; feature: human-associated habitat; material: faeces...
TGAGCCGTATTGAGAGTGGAAAGATCCATCTGGAAGAAACGGAGGTCAGTCTGTCGGATGTGCTTCATGATCTGAAGACCATTATCAGCGGGCAGGTCCATGCGAAACAGCTGGATCTTTATATGGATGCAATGGATATTACCAATGAGGATGTCTATTGTGACAGGACACGTTTAAATCAGGTGCTGCTGAATCTTTTGTCTAATGCGATCAAGTTTACTCCTGCAGGCGGAACGGTTTCTGTCCGGCTGAAACAGTTCCCGGGACTCCAAAGAGGCAGTGAACTGTACGAGATCCGGGTAAAGGATAATGGAATCGGCATGAGCCAGGAATTTGTACAGAAGCTCTTTTCTCCTTTTGAGCGGGAGCGGACTTCCACTGTGAGCAGGACTCAGGGCACAGGACTTGGCATGGCCATTACCAAGAATATCGTGGATATGATGGGCGGCACCATTGAGGTTCAGACCGAACAGGGGAAAGGCACCGAATTTATTGTTCGTCTGCCATTCCGGATCCAGTCCGGGAATCACCGTATAGAGAAGATTGCAGAGCTGGAAGGTCTTAAGGCATTGGTTGCAGACGACGATTTTAATACCTGTGACAGTGTGACAAAGATGCTGGTGAAGGTTGGAATGCGTTCAGAATGGACACTTTCCGGTAAGGAGGCCGTCCTCCGTGCACGGCAGTCTATGGAGCTTGGGGATGCATTCCATGCTTATATTATCGACTGGCGGCTGCCGGATATGAATGGCATTGAGGTTACCAGACAGATCCGTAGTCTTGGAGATGATACGCCGATCATTATCCTGACGGCTTATGATTGGTCAGATATTGAAGTGGAAGCCAGAGAAGCAGGGGTAACTGCATTCTGCGCGAAACCTCTGTTTATGTCAGATATCAGAGAGACTTTGATGACTGTTATCGGTCAGAGCCAGGACGAGCCGGAGAAGTCAATTCTTCCGACGGCAGGCTCAGATTTCAGAGGAAAATGTATACTGCTTGCGGAAGACAATGAACTGAACAGTGAAATTGCGGTGGAGCTTCTTAATGAATATGGCTTCCTGGTTGATACTGCAGAAAATGGGGCAGAAACAGTGGAGAAGGTTAAGAATTCGAAGCCGGGCGATTATCATCTGGTGCTGATGGATGTACAGATGCCGGTAATGAATGGATATGAAGCCACTAAGGCGATCCGTGCTCTGGATAATCCGGCACTGGCGGGGATTACAATTCTTGCCATGACTGCAAATGCGTTTGATGAAGACAGAAAGAAAGCGCTGGAATGCGGCATGGATGGATTCTTATCCAAGCCAATAGTTATTGAGGAATTGATTGCCATGTTGCAGAAGAATCTGAATCAGGCGTCCGTAGTATCAGAAAAAACACATATATAAAGGGAAAAATGGCACACCGCGTTCTCGTTACTTTGATGAGTCAGGTGTGCCAAAATTTTTATCAAGATACAGAACTAGCGTTTGCTGTACATTGAGAGATATGGTAGAATGTAAACAAGGAAAAGATATGTTTGCATCGCAGAAGAAATCAGCTATAATAGAAATACTGGACAATCAAAAAAATATATGAGGAATTTGGGGTATGGAAGGAAATTTAACAAAGGGACCTATCATGAAGACCCTGGTGAAGCTCGCTATCCCGATCATGGCATCGGCATTTCTGGGGACGCTTTACAACATTACGGACATGGCATGGATCGGTCTTCTGGGATCAAAGGCAGTAGCGGGAGTCGGCGTCGGGGGAATGTTTACCTGGCTTTCGCAGGGGCTGGCGTCCATGGCGAGAATGGGCGGACAGGTTCAGGTGGCACAATGTATCGGGCGAGGGGACCGGGAAAAAGCCCACGGATTTGCTCAGGCTGCAGTGCAGCTTTCAGCGGCAATGGGAATCGCGTATGCGGTCCTCTGTCTCATATTTGTCAATCAGATGGTGGGATTTTTCAGACTTGAAGATGCGGAGGCCCAGGCGGCAGCGCTGGCTTACACAAAGATCGCCTGCGGACTGATCGTATTTTCATTTTTGACATTGACACTCACGGGACTCTATACGGCTCAGGGAGACTCAAAAACGCCGTTTATGGCAAATCTTATCGGACTTGTGACAAACATGATCCTGGATCCGGTCCTGATCCTCGGACCGGGACCATTTCCGAGACTTGGTGTGACCGGGGCAGCGATCGCTACGGTGACAGCTCAGGCGATCGTGATGAGTATCATGATTCTTGGGATCATTGCGCGGAAGAAGGAGAATGTGTTAAAAGGAACCCGGCTCTTTGCGAAGATCCCTGTTGAATTTTTAAGGGGAATCTGCAGGATCGGAATTCCAACCGCGCTCCAGGGCATGGCGTACTGCGGGATTTCCATGATCCTGACGCGAATGGTGTCCGGATACGGTGCGGAGGCAGTGGCAACGCAGAGAGTTGGCGGTCAGATCGAATCGATCTCCTGGAATACGGCTGATGGCTTTGCAGCTGCGTTAAACGCGTTTGTGGCCCAGAACTATGGGGCCGGGGAGAGAGAACGCGTCCGGAAAGGATATCAGGTATCCCTGTGGACGGTCGGAATCTGGGGAGTGCTGGTCTCCGCCGTATTTATCTGTTTCCCAAATGCGATCGCGGATATCTTCTTCCATGAGCCGAAGGCGGTTGCGACAGCTGTGGGCTATCTCGTGATCATTGGATTCAGCGAGGCATTTATGTGCGTGGAGCTGACGACGATCGGAGCACTGTCGGGACTCGGAAGAACGAGACTCTGCAGCGTGATCAGTATTGTGCTCACGAGTGCCAGAATACCGCTTGCCATCGTTCTTAGCGGTATCATGGGGCTTGACGGAATCTGGTGGGCGCTTACGTCCACGTCGATCGTAAAGGGAATTATATTTACGTGCACGTTTTTCTGGATCATGAGAGAAAAAAGCGTGTGAGCAGGCAGTGCGGCAGGATGAGCTGAGGCATGATGAGGCATGATATAGAAAGGTTTCCTTTGCAGTGCCTGACCGAATGAGGAGACGGAAGTCTCAGAAAGCTCTGGTATGAGGAAAACAGTATGGAACGGTTGATATTTCATGTGGATGTGAACAGCGCCTTCCTCTCCTGGGAGGCGGCGAAGCGCGTAAAGGAGGGGCTGCCGGATCTTCGGGAGATCCCGTCCTGTATCGGTGGGGATCCGAAGCTAAGGCGCAGCATCGTTGTGGCAAAATCGATCCCGGCGAAAAAATATGGGGTGACGACAGGGGAACCTGTGGCTCTGGCGTTGCGGAAATGTCCGGATCTCGTGTGCGTACCGGGTGATTTTGCGCTGTATCAGAGGTGTTCCCGGGCGTTTAAGGAAATCTGCGCATCCTATGCGCCTGCGATGGAATCGTTTTCGATCGACGAGGTGTTTCTCGATATGACCGGTACCCATCTGATCTATCCGGATCCGGTGGCGGTGGCCCACGAGATCAAGGATAAGATCCGGGATGAGCTGGGCTTTACGGTGAATGTCGGGATCGGAACGAATAAGCTGTTGGCGAAGATGGCATCGGATTTTGAAAAACCGGATAAGGTACATACATTGTTTCCGGCTGAGATCCCGGAAAAGCTGTGGCCACTTCCGGTGCGGGATCTTCTGTTCCTTGGAAAGGCATCGGAGCAAAGACTCTTACAGGAAGGAATTAAGACCATCGGCGATATGGCGCGGAGCGGAGAGGCGGAGATCAAGCGGATCCTGGGAGAAAAGACCGGGCATCAGCTTTATCGGTATGCCAACGGCATCGACGATTCCCCGGTTCGTGCGGAGCGGGAGGAAGCGAAGGGCTACAGCGCGGAGACGACCGTGGAAGAGGATCTTGTGACGTATGAGCAGGCACTGGCGCTTCTGCTCGCCCAGTGTGATGTGGTGGCTGCCAGGATGCGCAGGGACGGGAAAAAGTGCAGCTGTGTGGCGGTGACCTATCGGACACTGGATTTTAAGACAAGGTCACATCAGAGAGCGTTTGAGGATCCCACGGATGTGACGGAGGAGATCTTTGCGCAGGTGAAAAAACTGTTATATGAATGTTGGAAGTGTGAGCCTCTGCGGCTGATTGGAATGGCGCTGACGGATCTTACAACGGATGATTTCAGACAGATCTCCCTGTTTGAGAATCCTGATGAACGGGAAAAACAGAAGAAAGCAGATGAGGCGTTCGACGATATCCGCAGGCGTTTTGGAAATGGAATGATCGTCCGGGGCAGTACGATGAGTACGGCCGGGAAGGTTGCGAGAAAGGCGAAAGCTCAGATGGATCAGGACGTGCAGATAAAGAAGGAAAAAGAAAAATAGGAAATTCATTACTTGCAAATTTTCGAAGATGCGCTATAATAAGTCTTACAAAAAACAGGGGAGCTCGTTGGCGGGCTGAGAGGAAGTGATCGAACTTCGACCCTTTAACCTGATGCGGATAATGCCGCCGTAGGAAGTCATGATATGAATTTTTACAGGGGACATGCCGCGATGGGTGTCTCCTGTTTTTATGTCATCTGACTTAAAAAGTTCGGGATCATTGTGTTTCCGAAACAGGTGGCAGAAAAAAAAGTAACAAAAACCATACTTTGGGAAAGGAGGAAACGGGATCCGCCAGCAGGCGGCGGGCCGAGGGGGAGCGCCCTGGGCCATGTATGAGATCAGCGATGGGAAGCCGTGTTCCGGCGTGAGAGGATGCCAGTAAGCATCGACCGCCTTCCATACAGTGATCCGGAAAGGGGAACTGTACATTTTTATGTGGAGTACATGGTACTTCGCCTGTGGAAGCGCTGTTGTCGTACAGACGTTTCCTAAAAATGCGGCTGCACAGGGAAGCTTTGCGGCTGCGGAAAATTTTCAAAGGAGGAATGTGTGACGGTCCGAAGGAAGGAGCGGTCACGCAGAATAAAACATGAAACAGACAAATACGAAAAAATTAGCGGTAGCAGCCGTTTTCTGTGCTGTCGCAGTGGCAGGAAGCTTATTTTCATTCCCGGTATTCGGGAGCAAGTGTTCCCCGGTACAGCATATGGTGAATATTCTCTGTGCGGTCCTCTTGGGACCGGGATACGGACTGGGCGCGGCATTCGCAGCGGCGCTGATCCGGAATCTTCTGGGACTTGGAAGCCTGATGGCGTTTCCGGGCAGTATGTTCGGCGCGCTGATCTGCGGACTTGTGTATCAGAAGACGCAGAACATTCCGGCGACACTGATCGGTGAGGTATTCGGAACATCGGTTCTTGGCGGACTCACAGCCTATCCGGTAGCGATCTTCCTTATGGGAAAGAGTGCGGCAGGTCTGGCATTTTACGCATATGTGATCCCGTTCCTTATTTCAACTGCCGGAGGTGCAGTGATCAGCGGTGTGCTGATCTACAGCTTAAAGAAAGCCAATATCCTTGCAGGGATGCAGGAAGCAATGGGACAGTAGAGGAGAGAGAAGCATGTTAAAACAGATGTTTGATCAGGTGCGGGAGAAGAGCCCGCTGATCCACAATATTACGAACTATGTGACGGTCAATGACTGCGCGAATATGGTTCTGGCCTGCGGGGCATCCCCGATCATGGCGGACGACAAAGAGGAGGTCGCGGAGATCCAGACGATCTGCGCAGGCCTCAATATCAATATCGGTACGCTGAACAGCCGTACCATAGAGTCCATGAAGATCGCGGGAATGCGGGCCAATGAGCTGGGACACCCGGCAGTGCTGGATCCGGTGGGCGTCGGGGCATCGACACTCCGGACATCGACGGCTAACGAACTCTTAAAAACGGTAAAATTCACCGTGATCCGCGGAAATATCTCTGAGATCAAGACGCTTGCGGTGGGAACAGGGACCACAAAGGGTGTGGATGCGGATATCGCAGACCGTGTAACCGAAGATAACCTTGACGAGGCGGTGGCATTCGTGAAGAAATTTGCGGAGAGGACAGGGTCAGTGATCGCGGTCACAGGCGCTATTGATCTCGTGGCGGACGCAAAAAAAGCGTACTGTATTTACAATGGCCATCCGATGATGTCCTCCATCACGGGAACCGGCTGCCAGCTTTCTGCTCTTACAGCAGCATTTGTGACTGCAAATCAGGAGCATCCGCTTGAGGCGGCAGCAGCGGCAGTCTGTGCCATGGGACTCGCAGGGGAGATCGCCCATGAACGGCTGACATCGCAGGACGGGAACGCAACATACCGGAATTATATTATCGACGCGATCTATCATATGGACGGGGATGAGCTGGAGCACGGGGCGAAGTTTGAAGTAAAATAGGACTTGAAATTATGCCGATGCCCACATATACTGTGTATAGTATTTCAGACAGAAGGAAATGAACAGCATGGTCATTGATGAAGAACTTTACAGACAGTATCTGCGCGGCGATGAAGCAGGACTTGAGGCTTTAATGAGAAAATACGGTAACCCGCTGACCTTATACATCAATGGCTATCTGCATGATGTCCACGAAGCGGAGGACCTGATGATCGAAGTCTTTTCCTATCTGTTCACAAAAAAGCCACGCATCCAGGACGGCGGTCTTAAGGCTTATCTGTATAAAGCAGCGCGGCACATGGCTCTGCGCCATAAAAGCAGACATCGGCTTTTCTTCAGCCTCGATGACCTGACGGAAGAGCCGGATGGAAAGACGTTGGTGGAAGAGGTCATTCGGACAAAGGAACGGGATCAGATCCTGCATATCTGTATGGATGAGCTGAAGACGGATTACCGGGAAGCTCTTTATCTGACCTATTTTGAGGGAATGAGCTATCGGCAGGCCGCTGAGGTCATGGGAAAAAGTGAGAAGCAGATCACCAATATGGTATACCGGGGAAAAGCGCGTCTGCGTGGATTACTGGAGCGGGAGGGAATTACCAATGCGAAGTAATGAGGAACGGATCGCGGAAGTAAAACGTCGTATTGCGTAAAAAGAATACAAAAAAAGACTGCGGAGAGAATGGGCTGCAGCAGTTTGCTGCGTGGCCGCATGTCTTGCGGTGATCGTAGGTGTTTCCCTTTCCATGCCTGATACTGTCAGCCGGATTGAGATGGGAACTTCTTCTGGCTTGGAAACAGCGGCGACGATGTTAGGCGGCAGCACCGCACTTGGATATATCGTGGTCGGACTGCTCGCTTTTGTTCTCGGCGTGTGCGTGACGGTGTTATGTTTCCGCATCCGTAGACTGAACGAAGAAGAACAGACAGGGGAGCAAAAGGGGGAAAATACAGATGGAAGTCATCAGTAACCTCTTGCAAGCCGCGGTTACCCTGTTAGGCTTTTTCCTGGGCGGTATCCGGTATCTGAAAAGCCGGAAACAGGAGTATTTCCTGCTGACCTGTTTTTATGGCTGTTTCTTCCTTGGATCCCTCTACTGGACGCTGTATCTGCTCTTATTTTCCAAAACGCCGCAGGTCTTTTATGTGTCAGAGTTCGGCTGGGTAGCAAGTGTCATTTTCCTTTCTATGCTGCAATACACGCTTTCTTCGGAAGAAGAACGGAGATTTCCGTGCAGGAAGGCCTTAAGTGCCGTCCTGATCGGTGTTCCGCTGTGCATGTTTTACTGCACATTTGGAGATATCCTCTCCAATCTGCTCTGGTGCGGTATGATGATCATTGTTTCCTGTTTTTCTATCCGGGGACTTGCCTATGCCAGAAGGCAGAGGGGAACTGCAAATAGTATGAAATATTTTCATATATGGGTCCTTTGCTATGTGACATTAGAATATGCCCTCTGGACTTCTGGCTGCTTCTGGCCGGGAGATTCCATTTTCAGCCCATACTGCTGGTTTGATCTTCTGCTGGCTGGCTGCCTGCTCGCTTTGCTGCCGGCAATGGGAAAGGCGGTGCAGGAATGACGTATATTGAAAATGTTTTTATCTGTATGGCATCGCCGTTACTGATCGCCGCCCTGTGCATGGGAAAACGGCAGACAAAATTCTTTCTGTTCTGCCTTGTAGGAATGGGGGCGTGTCTTCTTTCCGCTTATATCAATACCTTTTTCGCTGCACTTTATGGTGCGGATACCTTTGCCGCCACTGCGGAGATCGCCCCGGTGGTGGAGGAAGTCATGAAGCTTCTGCCTCTGCTCTTTTATCTTCTGATATTTGAGCCAAAGACGGAACAGATCAAAATCTCCGCTGTGATCACAGCTCTTTCCTTTGCCACCTTTGAAAATATCTGCTACCTGATCCAAAATGGAGCCGGACATTTTTCCTTTATTTTTTTCCGGGGGATCGGAACAGGAGCGATGCATGTGATCTGCGGAGCCATTGTAGGCGGAGGCCTCGCGTATGTGTGGCAGCGGACCTGGCTGAAGATTGCCGGAACCTGCGGTCTGCTGGGAGCAGCCATCACGTTTCACGCGCTCTATAATCTGCTGATCGCTTATGGCGGCGCAGTGCAGTATGCTGCCTATGTTCTGCCTGTAGTGATTTTGGCAGCGGGAAAGCTGATCGCCCGCCGTCTGACACCGTAATATAACTTTATTTTGTGATTTTTGGGAGCTGTTTTTACGCAGCTCTCATTTTTTTTTGAAAAATCTGCTTCCCGGGTGAGAGTTTTTCCGGATTTTTGTACCTATATAAGTGAAAGACCCTTAAGCTGAGTGTTCAGAAAGGAGGTTTTGTGTGCATGTACGATACACAAAAGCGTGTTGCGCTGGCAAAAGAGCGGATAGCGGAATCTCGCCGCCGACAGGCGCGGCGAAGCATTCGCAGATTGTCTGCTCTGTGCGCTCTGCTGTTTTTGTTCCTTCTGGGAACAGTAGGGACGGTGCAGAGCCAGCCGATGGATGCCGTGGGAATGTACGGGGCGATCCTGCTGCATGAGGGTGTGGGCGGATATGTGCTGGAAGCGGTCATTTCCTTTACCGCGGCAGTTGTGCTCACTGTTTTATATATCAAATTCAGAAAAAAAACAGATACCATAGGAATGGGGGAAAATCAATGAGAAAGCCAGAAAAACAAAAGAAACAAAGAGAACGGATCTATGCGGCACTGCTCTGTATCTGTATGATGCTTTCTTTGGTTTCTGTGCCTGTATTGGCGGCAGAAATGAGAAAAGGAGCGGGCAGTCATGAGCATACCCGGGAATGTTATACGTGGACGGAAAAATGTATCCATGAGCATGCGCCGGAATGTTACCCGCAGAAGGATACAACGGAACAAGTGGTCACCCCATCTGATGCGGTGGAGCCCACCGAATGCAGCCATGTATGCAGTGAGGAAAACGGCTGCATCACAAAAGAATTAAATTGTCAATATGACAGCGAAAGCACTCCAATAACTGCGAAAGCGCTTATGAAAAATAAAGCGATCGCAACCCGGTCTAATGCGCGGAAAGTCTCTTCTATCGCTCGCGCACAGGAGATGATCGATGCTTTGCCGGACGTAACAGATATCAATAACGATAACCTCGAGGAGGTAAGGCTTCAGTTTAAAGCTGTTGAGGACGCAATGATACAGCTTTCCGTTGAAGACTCGGTCGTACTTAATATCGCACGCTATCTGAAGGTTGCGGCTGTGCTGTATGGACCGTTTCCTGACATCCAGAATCCTATCCTCGGCACAGATATTAAATGGACGATCAGCAGAGACAATAAGACCATTACGATATCCGGTAAAGGGGAAATGCCTGATTTCGACAAAACTAGTCCCGGTGAAAGATGTCCCTGGGAGGACAAAAAGTCTAAGATTAACAAGGTGGTCATAGAGGAAGGAGTGACAACGATTGGAAAACATGCATTTAGTGGATGCATAGCACTCAATGAGGTGCAAATTCCAAAAACAGTCAAAACAATAGGGATTGCCGCTTTTCAGGGCTGTAACACCCTCAGGCAGATTGATATTCCAGGTAGTGTCAAAGATGTGAGGGGCTTCGCATTTTATGATTGCCCGCAACTTGGGCAAGTTCACACCCATTGGAAAGATCCGGAAGAAGCAGAATTGTCATTGGCATTTTATCTGCCCGGTAAATCATGGCCGGAGAATCTGACGATATATGTTCCTGACGCGTATAAAGACAAATTTGAAGCTGCATGGATAAACTGGAAGGTAAAGGGCGAAACTTACACAGTCTCTTTTGATGGAGGCAGAGCATCGGGACGTATGGAGTCAGTGGAAGGCATATCCGGGGATTACGTTCTTCCGGAGTCTGGTTTTACATATCAATCAGCGATCCTTGATTGCTGGGCGCTGGATAATCCTGATGGAGAGAAAGCGGGATGCCCGGGAGATATTTTTCCTGTTACGGAGAATGTGGTGCTTTATGCCAGCTGGAGACTTGTGATCGTGATACCGGAGATTCACGCATGGGGCGAATGGCAGAGCGATGCCGGAAAACATTGGAAGAAATGCTCAAACTGTAATGTCATCGGTGAAGAATCAACACATAAGTGGGATAGCGGCGAAGTGACAATACAGCCTACCTGTACAACCGCAGGTCAGAAAACCTATACCTGCACAGTCTGCTCCGCAACAAAATCAGAAACGATGGATGCGCGGGGTCATGATTTCAGTGTGCAGCAGCATAATGAAACCCGGCACTGGAAGAAATGTTCTCGCTGTGAGGCAGAGGATATCAGGGAAGATCACTCCGGCGGAACAGCCACCTGCAAAGATCAGGCGGTGTGTTCTGTCTGCGGCGCGGCTTATGGGGAGCTGAATCCAGATCACCACACGGGCGGCACCGAGGTGCGCGGCAGAGTTGAGGCCACCACCAGCGCGGATGGCTATACGGGGGACACCTATTGTAAGGGCTGTGGTATCAGAATTGCGGCAGGACAGGTGGTACCGAAGGATCCGGCGTCCCCGACGACCCCGACGACCCCGACGACTCCGACGACTCCGACGACCCCGACGGCCCCGACAACACCGACGAACCCGACGACACCGACGGCACCGACAATCCCGACGACACCGACAATCCCGACAACCCCGACGATTCCAACGACCCCGACGATCCCGAAAAAGGACAGCAGCAGTTCCGACAGCAGCGGCGATACCACCAGCTATACTCTGAACCTCCATGCGAACGGTGGCGGCGACATAAGTACAATCGGGGGAACTTACGGTAAGACGGTCAGCCTTTCCGATCATATTCCGACCCGTGAGGGTTATGATTTTACCGGCTGGTATTCCGATCAGGAATTGACACAGAGGATCACGGAACTCAGGCTGATCGGAAACAGGACGGTTTACGCCGGCTGGATAAAGAGCGATCCACACGCAGGGGCGAATCCATTTACGGATGTGTATGGAAATGATCGGTTTTATAAGGATGTGATGTTTGTCTATGAAAAGGGATTGATGTCAGGTACCAGTGCGGTGACATTTGCACCGAACACCAATATCACCCGCGCTCAGATCGCGGTGATCTTCTACCGTATGGCGGGCAGCCCTGCCGTTGAGGGAAAGAACCACTTTACCGACGTTGAGTACGGTCCCGGCACCGTAGGGTTTTACGATGCGGTAACCTGGGCGCAGCAAAACGGTATTATGGGAGACTTTGACGGCAAGAAATTTGGTCCGGATGATCCTGTTACGCGCGAACAGCTTGCATCGATCTTTTATCGCTACGCACAGCTCAGGGGATATGATACCACACAGAGTGGCATGGCAGCCGGCAGCGATCTTCTTGATCTGAAGGGCACGGTTACCCGCGCTGAGACTGCGGAGATGCTCCATCAATTTGTAGAAAAACAGGGACTGAAACCTGTTGCTGCGTCGACAGGCGCGACAGAATGGGTGAAAACGACGAGCTGAGATGGCGCATCCGGATAAATAATCGGTAAAATACTGAATTTGAGGACAGGCGGCTGATGGCCTGTTTGTCCGGGTCAAAAATGAATAAAAGACCTTTTGACATCGTTGGTTATTTTGTGTCAAAAGGTCTTTTTACTATTTAGAAAATCTATGTAGTTTATGCTGGCCGTCAGTTGTAGAATGTACATTCCTGGGCAGAATGGAATTTCTGGAAACAGTCCTAAAAAGAGATGAAAGAGCAGGGATTTATTTTATCTGCGCGAAGACAGAATATCCACACCCCACACAAGCAGAATCAGTCCCAAAAGGATCGCGCCAGCCTTATTCCAGTCATACTGGTTCATCGCAAAGATCAGCGGTGCGCCGATCCCGCCTGCGCCCACAAGTCCGAGAACGGACGCCTCACGGATATTGACGTCAAAGCGGTAGAGGACGGCGGAGCAGAACGCCGGGGCGATCTGCGGGAGAACGCTGTGGCAGACGGCTGGAACCGGGTGGACACCCATGGCGAGGAGCGCCCGGTACGGGCCGGGATCGATGGCCTCCAGACATTCGGTGAAGCGCTTTGTGAGAAGTCCGATGCTGCAGATGGCTAACGTCAGGACACCTGTGAAGGCGCCGGGACCGGAGACCCGGATAAAGATCAGACCATAGATCAGGAACGGGATCGACCGGATCGCCATGATGATCAGGTTAAAGAAAAAGGCGGCCGGCGCCGAGACAAAGCGTCTTGTGTTGAGAAAGGCAAGGGGTGCGGCAAGGAAAGCGCCGATGGATGTTCCGACAATGGCAATGCAGATGGTTTCAAGGAGAAGGTAGACAAGCCCGTCTTTCTCTGCGAAGAAAAAGAAGGTCCAGTCCGGATGTGTGAGTCCGGCTGCCATACTTTTTAACGCCGCGGCACTTGTTCTTGAAAAATCCGGCGGAGTCTGTGTCGCGAGGCAGAAGAGGAAGAGCACTGCAAAACCGAAAAGGATCATCCGTCCAGAGATACGGGGCTTTTTAGACAGGTCCTTGCTGCCTGAAAAAAGTTCTGTGATCTGTCCGCTGTGGATCATTGACGTAAAATACCGGTTCGCGGACTCGATCACACAGACGGTGAGAAAGAGCAGCAGCAGGATCGTTCCGACCTTGTGGAATTCCCGCCAGGAGATCTTTTCATTTAAGATCAGGCCGATCCCGCCTGCCCCAACGTATCCGAGAATGGAGCTGTGCCGAACATTCGTCTCAAAGAGGTACAGGGCGTTTGTCAGAAACGCGGGCAAAATTTCCGGCAGGACCGCATGGATAAATGCCGGGAAACGGGCGCAGCCCATAGAGATAAGGGCCTGATACGGAGCGGTGTCCGCGTGTTCTGCATCCTCATAGGTGAGCTTGGTCATGATCGCAAAGGTGTAGAGCGTGATGGCGAAGGTTCCCGCGAAGGTTCCGAGTCCGAAGAGAAAGGTTGCGGCGAGTGCCAGGATCAGCGCCGGAAAAGACCGGAGTACCTGGATCAGGAGACGCAGAAAACGCCTTGCCCATGACGGAAAATGCAGGGATACGGCGCCAAAAGGGGAAACGATCAGCGCCAGAGCGGATCCGGTCACAGTACCGGTCACGGACATCTGGACCGTGTAAAAGAGCGGTAGCAGGATCTTTGGAAAATAGGAGAGATCCGGCCGCAGCATGTCGGCCGCCAGATCTGAAAGATGGGAGCTCCTTGAAACAAAAAGAGCCGGATCACATCCGGTGAAGGACGCGGCGGCGTAAAAGCAGAGAAGGAAGAGAATCCAGCCGGCAGGTTTTATATATTTTTTTCGATTTCTGTACATGGATTGCTTCCTCCTCTGAAATGCTTCTCTGCAAGGATCCGTTGGGATGGATAAATGCATAAATAGCAGAGTTCTATTATTCATCACCTAAGATAGGTGGGAGTCTTCGAGACTGAGATAAATGTTTCTCAAGATTTCCTCATTCATTTCCGATGGCGTTCCATCAAAAACCACATTTCCGTCCTTCAGCCCGATGATCCGGTCGGAAAACTCCTGAGAAAATTCAAGGTTATGGCTGTTCATAAGAATCGTGACGCCATCCTTTTCCTGAATCTCCTTTAAAAGTGTCAGGATCTGCCGCCCGGTGACCGGATCCAAGGAGGCGGCGGGCTCATCAGCCAGCAGGATTTTTGGATGACGCATGAGGGCTCTCGCGATGGCGGCGCGCTGTTTCTGACCACCGGAGAGATTTTTTACCGGTTCTTCTGCTTTTTCCAAGAGTCCCACGCGGTCAAGAAATTTCAGTGCTTCTGCCCGGCGCTTTTTTCCATAGATTCCGAACACAGCGGGGAAAAATCCCATATCCGGCAGACAGGCAGTGAGCACATTTGCAAGGCAGGTGGAATTTTCCACGAGACAGAAATCCTGATAGATGGTGCCGATGGATCTCTTTACATTCTTCCTGGCAGTTCCGGACATGGACGATATGTCGCTGCCATCAAAAAGGACAGCCCCGTCCCCCGGCGTCTCCATGCCGTTTAAGATCCGGAACAGGGTGGTTTTTCCAGCTCCGGACGGACCGATCACGGAGACGAACTCGCCCTGAGGGATGGTAAAGGTTACATGGTCCAGGGCGCGTGTCCCGTTTTTAAATTGTTTTCCAATGTTCTGAAGAACGATTTCCATGAAGATACCTGCCTTACAAATAATGAATCAGTAAAAAACTGGAACCTGTTTAGTTCATAGACTTTAACATTTCCTGTGCGGCGCGTTCCCCGTCATAGTTCGCGTCATCGCCCCACTCGTAGCCGACCTGACTGAAGACTTTGATGATGTCTTTGCCTTCATCAGTTCCTGCGATCTCGATGAAGGAATCACCGAGAGCCTGACGGAAGTCAGCGTCCTGCATAAGGTCGGAAGTTTTGCTGTATGCGATCATATCGTTGTAGATTCCCTCCGTGACGCCGATGATGCCTGTCTGCTTTACCATATCATCAGTGCCGCCGAATTTCTCTTTCCAGTCCGGCGCATATTTTGTGCGGATATGGCCGTAGGAGACCATGAGGTCTGCCTGTCCGGAGGCGAGGCGGGCAAGGGATGTGGTGTAGGAATCAGACTGGACCGCATTTGCGAGGTCAGCGATGGTCTTTCCGTAGCGCTCGTTTAACCATAAGGACGGATAAATGTAGCCGGACGCGGAGGTCGGTCCCATGACTGCCCAGGTGGCGCTGTTTAAGTCATCCCAGGTAAGTTCCTCGCCGTTGTTGACCTTTGCTAAGAGCTCCTGACCTTTTTCACTCGGTCCCGCGAGAATGATGGAGCGGTAATATGTGCTCATTTTGTCTGTGTTTTCCTCGATGGTGCCGTCGTTCCAGTCCTTCGGATTCTCGGAGTCCTTATTGATGGCGTAGCGGAGAGCCGTGAGGAGAACATCGCAGTCATCGGAGAACAGGACATAGTTTCCTCCGGAGATAAATCCGATATCAGCGCTTCCTGCGCTCAGTGCCTCACCGACAGCGGTGTAACTTGTTCCGACGGTCATGTCGATGTCTTTGACATCGTAGCCTTTTTCAAGCAGTGTCTCTTTTAAAAGGTTCTCTAACGGCTCTGTTGCTGTCGTGATCGTATCTGCGTCCGCGTACGGGGAGAAAGCGATCTTTAAGGAATCGATGGATTTTGTCTCTGCGGAAGCGGCTGCTTCAGAAGTGCTTTCCGCAGAAGCGGCAGCTGTGGTCTCCCCTGTGGAAGCAGCCGGTGCGTCCGTTTTGGAAGAACATCCTGCAGTGAGTCCGAGGCAGAGTGCCAGGGAGAGAGCCGGTACAACAAATTTTCTCATAATATGATACCTCCATAGCCCGTCAGGGCAGAATATATTTTCTGCTGAAAGAATGGGACACCGGGAAATACGGTGAAATAGTTTCAATATCCGCTAATGGTCAGGACACTGTGAGAGCGTGATCGTTCCGAATAAGAAATAGAACGAGTTCAGCTGCCATGAATCCGGAAGAAACAGGCGGATAAAGAAAAAGGCATGCTTTCTGCAGCATGCCGTAAAAATGACTTTCAGGCAGAATGCTGACAAGCCGCGGACATGGATCCGCGGCATGGGACGGTCGATCCTTTCTGGGATCCTCTCAGCCCGGAACACGGACTCCCTCGCAATCTGGTCTTCGTCATCAAGTAATTGAATTGACCGCAGCACCAGGGCGCTCCCCCTCATGCTGCATTCCGTTAACCGATTTGGATTGTAGCACAGGAGGCGGAAAAAGGCAAGAGAGGAAATTTCTGAAAGGCCGCCGGGAAAAAGCGATGGGCGGGGAACACAAGGCTGTAAGCAGGCTGCACGGAATACATGAAAAATATCGATGGATCCATGCAAAATCCGCAGTCTTGAAATTATGTACGAAACCGGGTGCAAACTTGACTTTTCCGTGCGGAAAGTATATAGTAAATCTTGTCAGAAAAAAGAAAATAAACAGACCGGGGAGCCTGACGGATCAGGCTGAGAGTTGGCTGCATCGCCAAGACCCGTATACCTGATTTGGATCATGCCAACGTAGGAAGCTGCTGAAGAGAAAGAGTAGAAGTGGAGATACCTGCGGGTGTCTCCTTTTTTTACGCGAACAACGAGCCAAAGTCCGCGCTTGCGCGAGACCTTGGCGACTGTCGCGATAACAAGGGGAAACTCGCGAAGCGTGTTTTCACTTGTTATAACAGGAATTCCGGGGAATTCCCTGTTACAAAAAAGGCACTAATGTGCCAATGCTGCGCACTCGTGCGAAGATGCAGATCGTTGCAAGTGACCGCGCGGGGCGCATCCTTTTTATGATATGCATTCGAAAGAATCTGCTGATGACAGGTCGGCAGGTAAATTGAAAGGCAGAATGGCTTGAAAAATACGTCTGGTGCGTATTTCGATTTTTTAGGAGGTAAGATATGAACTGCAGACCGGAAGATATGCTGCTCTACGCGGTGACGGACCGCGCGTGGTTAAATGGTGAGACTCTGGAGAGCCAGGTGGAAAAGGCTTTAAAGGGAGGAGCAACATTCGTTCAGCTGAGGGAAAAAGAGCTGGATGAGGAGATGTTTTTAGAAGAGGCGAAGAAGATCAAAAAGCTCTGTGCCGAATATCATGTTCCCTTTGTGATCAACGACAACGTGGATATCGCTCTTAAGATAGACGCGGACGGCGTTCATGTGGGACAGAGCGATATGGAAGCGGGAAAAGTGAGAGAAAAGCTGGGACCGGATAAGATCATCGGTGTTTCCTGTAAGAATGTGGAGCAGGCACTTCTCGCGAAAAAGCACGGGGCAGATTACCTCGGCGTCGGAGCGATGTATCCGACAGGAACAAAAAAGGACGCCACAGCGGTGACACCGGAGGCGCTTTCTGCGATCTGTCAGGCGGTGGATATCCCGGTAGTCGCCATCGGCGGGATCAATAAGGACCGCCTGGAGCCCCTTAAGGGAACCGGTGTGGATGGCGTCGCAGTCGTCAGCGCGATCTTTGCGGCAGAGGATATTGAGAAGGCGACACGAGAACTGAAAGAGGCGGTAAGAGAAATCTTATAAGACTTAAAAGAGTTTTCAGTGATTTGCCTTCTATCCTATGTTTTCTTACGGTCAGCGCAGCAAGTGCGCAGACCTACTGAACAGTTACAATAATTTCAAAAAATATAATTTTTTAAACACTACATTCAAACAAGCCAATAAGCCAGAAGAAAAATACTACTTGCCTGAAAATATGAATTCTAAATTCACAGAGCAGCAATTTTCCCTCTGGGTTTTGGAATAGATCAAGCGGAAAACACTTCCGCGGCGGCACATTGGGGGCACCACCTTGCGTCGCCTAATAAAAAGTTATTGATGCCTGAAAGGAGTTTTTATGATGAAGACAGCATTAACGATCGCTGGAAGCGATTCCAGCGGAGGCGCCGGCATCCAGGCCGATTTAAAGACGATGATCGCAAACGGAGTATACGGAATGAGCGCGATCACAGCACTGACGGCCCAGAACACGACCGGCGTCCAGGGGATTTTCGAGGTAACACCGGAATTCCTGGAACAGGAGATCGACAGCGTATTTACGGACATCCGTCCGGACGCGGTAAAGATCGGAATGGTTTCTTCTGCGGGACTGATCAAGTCCATCGCAAAGAAGCTTCATGAACACAAAGCAGAAAATATCGTTGTGGACCCGGTCATGGTGGCGACAAGCGGATCAAAGCTGATCAGCGACGATGCCATCGGCACATTAAAGGAATACCTGTTTCCGATGGCGGCAGTCCTGACCCCGAATATCCCGGAGACAGAGGTTTTATCAGAGATGGAAGTAAAGTCCGCTGAGGACATGATCGCGGCGGCAAAACAGATCAGTGAGACCTATCACTGCGCGGTCCTCTGTAAGGGCGGTCATCAGTTGAATGATGCCAACGACCTGTTATACCGCGACGGCAGCTACCGCTGGTTCAACGGTAAGCGTATCGACAACCCGAACACCCACGGAACCGGCTGCACCTTATCGAGCGCCATCGCCTCCAATCTGGCGAAGGGTTATGACCTCGATACGGCGGTGGAACGCGCAAAGGCTTACATCTCCGGAGCACTGGCAGCCATGCTGGATCTCGGACATGGATCCGGACCGATGGACCATGGATTTGATTTTCGCGGAAACGGATTTGCGGAGGAACACGTATGACGATGACAGAACGCCTCTTAGAGGCAACAAAGGAGATCTGGGACGGCTATAACGAGACGCCTTTTGTAAAGGGAATCGCGGACGGCAGTCTGGATCATGAAAAATTTAAATATTATATGATACAGGATTATCTGTATCTTCTTGACTATACAAAGGTGTTTTCCATCGGCACGGCGAAGGCGAAAAACCTCGACGCTATGCGCCTGTTCGCGGGTTATACCCATTCGATCCTGGACGGTGAGATGGATATCCACCGCGCGTACATGACGAGACTTGGAATCGCGAAGGAGGAGGCGGAGCAGACACCGGTCGCTCTTGATAATCTGTCCTATACCTCTTATATGCTTCGTGTCGCTTACGAGGAAGGAGAGGCGGAGGTCATGGCGGCGATCCTTTCCTGCGCGTTGAGCTATGAGTTTATCGCGAAGAAGATCCTTGCGGAGTATCCGGCCGCAGATAAGCATGAGTTCTATGGGGAATGGGTCAGCGGATATGCGTCCGATTCCTACCACGAGGACAATGAGGTGCTGGCAGACCTGATGAACCGACTGACGGAGGACTATTCCGAGAAGCGGAAACAGCATCTCGTGGACATCTTTACAGCATGCTCCCGCTACGAGGCGGCATTCTGGGATATGGCATGGGAAATGAGGCAGTAGGATGCTGAAATTTGACAATGTAAGCTTTCAATATGATGTGGAAGATTTCTCCATCATTGACCACCTTTCCTTCGATGTACAGGACGGGGAATTCGTGTCCGTTATCGGCGCTTCCGGCTGTGGTAAGAGTACGATCTTCCGGCTTGTGAACAAGCTCCTTCTGCCGGCTTCCGGCGAGATCCTGGTGGACGGAGAGTCCATTGAGAGGAAGAGAAACTACTGTGGATACATGCCGCAGCAGGATCTTTTATTTCCATGGCGGACCGTGAGGGAGAATCTCCTGCTGCCGATGGAGATCCGGGGCGGATATTCGAAAATGGAGATGAGAGAGAAAGCGGACGCGGCGCTGGAATCGGTTGGTCTTAAGGACTGGGGTGACAAGATGCCGAAGGAGCTTTCCGGCGGCATGCGCCAGAGAGCGGCGTTTGCGAGAACGGTGCTCACGGGTTCCGACCTTCTGCTCCTCGATGAGCCATTTTCAGCCCTCGATTACCTGACAAGGATCTCCATGCGGGAATGGCTTTTAGAGCAGTGGGAGAGGGAGAAAAAGACAGTCCTTTTTATCACGCACGATGTGGAGGAAGCGGTCTTTTTGTCCAGCCGGATCCTGGTTGTAGAGGAATCACCGATCACCCATCTGCGGTCCATTGATGTTCCGGCAGAATATCCGAGATCCAGGGACGAGCTTCGGAAACCGGAGATACTGTCCCTGAAGGAGGAGCTGATCGGTATGCTGAGGAAGGAGACGTCATGAGTAAGAAGATGAAGAAGGATCATGCGCGGGTTCCTTCCGGGGCTTCGCGCGGACAGACCCATAATTTTCTGAGTACGAATCTTCCGGCGGCGATTCTGGTGGCAGCTCTGCTGATCTTCTGGCAGGCGGCGGCTATGGGAATCGATGCGGCGTATATCCTGCCGTCACCGACCCAGGTGGTGGTACGGCTCTGGGAGCTTAGAGGTCCGTTATTTAAGGCACACCTTCCGGCAACGATGTCGGTGGTGGGGATCGGACTTCTGATCTCCATTATTCTTGGCCTTGGTCTGGCCGTTCTGATGGATGCCAGCGAGACAGCGGAAAAGGCACTTTATCCGCTTATCATCGCGTCCCAGACGATCCCGACGACAGCTCTGGCACCGCTTTTTGTACTCTGGTTCGGATATACAATCTGGAGCAAGGTGCTTGTGACGGTGCTGATCACATTTTTCCCGATCACGATCACGGTATTCGACGGATTTAAGTCGGTGAAGACGGAGATGGAAGAGCTCTTGTTTACCTTTGGCGCGGATAAACGCCAGATTTTTATGAAGTTAAAGGTTCCGGCTGTCCTGCCCTGCTTTTTCTCAGCGATCAAGATGGCGGTTCCGTTATCGATCATCGGAGCGGCCATCGGTGAATGGCTGGGAGCTCAGAGCGGACTTGGATACTTCAGCAGGAGGATGATGACGCAGCTTGATGGAGCCGGAGTGTTCGCACCGATCTTATTGTTATCGGTGGCAGCGATGGCGGCTGTCTGGGTGGTCACACTGCTTGAAAAACGGATCATTCACTGGAGAAATGAGTAGAAAATACAACATGAAATTCTGGCTGACCAGTGAAAGAACAGGACAAATTATTTTGATAACGAAAGGAAATGACATGAAAAAAGGAATGAGAATCGCTGCAGCGGTGATGGCTGCGGCTTTCAGTATGACAGTACTTGCAGGATGCGGTAAGAGTGAGACAAAGACAGCGGAGACGACGGCAGCGGCTTCAGCGGACAACAGCAGCGCGGCAGAGACAGCGGCTGCTTCTGATGAGAAAAAGGATCTCCGTGAGGTCAACGTGGTATTGGACTGGTATCCGAACGCGATCCACACCTTTATTTATACCGCCATCGAGCGCGGATATTATGCGGAAGAAGGACTTGATGTGAAGGTCCGCTTCCCGGCAAACGCGAATGATGCTCTGGCTCTTGTCGCTGCCGGCAAGGCGGAGATCGGAATGTATTATCAGCAGGATGTGATCCAGGCGGTTGCAAATCAGGGAACGAAGATCAAGTCCATCGGTGCGATCGTGCAGTCTCCGTTGAGCATTGTACTTTCTTTAAAGGATAAGAACATTACAAGCCCGTCCGATCTTGTCGGAAAGACAGTTGGATACGGCGGAACAGCTCTCAGTGAGTCTATTGTGAAGACCATGATGGAGTATGTGGGCGCGGACGCGTCAGATGTAAATCTGATTGACGTTGGATTTGACCTGATGAGCTCCATGACTACCGGAAACGTGGATGCCACCATCGGCTGCCTTGTGAACCATGAGGTTCCGCAGCTGGAGGAAGAGGGCTTTGATGTCAATTATTTCATGGCAAACGGATATGGCATTCCGAATTATTATGAGGAAGTGTTCCTCGCAAATAATGAGATGATCGAGAGTGAGCCGGAGGTCTTAAAGGGCTTTTTACGTGCATCTGCAAAGGGCTTTGAGGACTTTAAGAAGGATCCGGACGGCTGCCTCGCGATCCTCATGAACAACCAGAATGAGGAGAATTTCCCGCTGACACAGAGCGTTGAGGAGAAATCCTGTGAGACTCTGCTGCCGCTTATGGAGACGGAGGATGCTCCGTTCCTGACACAGACGGAAGAGTGCTGGCAGGAGAACATCGACTGGATGCTTGAGAGTGGACTGATCGATCAGAAGGTTGAGGTTTCTGATGTGATGGTGGACCTCGGGGAGTAGGTTCCTTGGGGAAATCTTATAGGAATTGAGAAATACCGGGATGGCGGGGAGACTGCTGTTCCGGTATTTTTGTTGGTTTGAGTCAGGAAAAGAGAGGTTGAGTCAACTTGGCGGAAGTACGCGCAGGCCTGTAAATCAGGCACCCGGTTCCGGAGGCTGACCTGCGCTGGGGATTGGAGGCGTAAGGATAGACCTGGAGGATGTATGATCTGGTTGTTACTGTGGGAAAGAACGCTTGTTCATATGAAAGATATGTATTATAATTGAGGTTAGATAACGTTTTTTCGAAGAAAAAAGAGATGTCTGGATGGAGGAAAACTGTACTGTTTCGGTTTTTGAAAATCAGGCATCGCGTCCAGAGGCAGTCTTGTGCTGGATATTGACGAGATTAAATGGGAGGAAGGTTATGGCGGAACAGATGAAGAAGGAGAGGGCAAGGCGGCTGTTTTTGATCGCTTTCGTCCTGTTTACGTTTGCGAACGGATTTGGCGGCAGTATTATCTCGAACTATTTTAAGGGTGTGTATCAGGTGGACTCGGTGCAGAGGGGGCTTTTGGAGATCCCGAGGGAGCTGCCGGGAGTTGTGGGAGTGTTTGTGATCACGGCGCTGTCGGGATGTGGAAATCTGACGTTAGCGATGATCAGTTTCTGCCTGTATGCGGTGGGAATGTTTGTCCTTGGTCTTTTATCTCCGGGATATCTCTTAATGCAGCTGTTTGTGTTTACCTATTCTCTCGGGGATCATATTGTCATGCCGGTCCGGGACGCGATCGCGATGGATCTCGCGGATGAGGGGAAGACGGGAACCTTTCTTGGAAAATACCGGGGATATGCGACGATGGGGTCCATGGCGGCATCATTGCTTGTATTTATCGGGTTCCGGTACGGGGCGTTCTGGTTCCGGGCGGACAGATCGATCGTTCCGTCGTTCTGCGTGTCACTTGTAGTCGTTGCGGCGGCGTTATTCTTCCTGTGGAGACTGAGAAGAGAGGTTCCGGCCCTTGATGTGCGGAAACATGATGAGAAGAAAAAAGGACTGCCGCTTAAGAAGAAATACATTCCTTATTATATCGTTACGGGGGTTTATGGTTTCCAGAAACGGATGCGTCTGGTGTTTGCACCGTGGATCATTATCGAGCTCCTTGCGATGGGGGCAGATACGGTGGCGCTTCTTGGAATCGCGGCGCATTTTGGCAGCAGTATGATTGCTCCGCAGATCGGAAAATTTCTTGACCGGTATGGTGTGAAAAAGGGACTTGTTCTGGAGAGTGTGACGATCGGGGCGATCTTTCTGTATGCGGCCTGGGCAGTCCATGGGATCACGTCAGGTGTGTTTACGGGGAGAGTGGAGCAGATCTTTGCGTTCACGGCATATATTTTTATTATGATCGCAGATCATTTTAACGCGGTTCATGTGATGTTAATGAAAAAACTCAGCGACTCTCCGGCGGACGTGATGGAGAACCTGTCCTTCGGCCTCAGTGTGGATCATGTGCTGGCAGTGACGGTCTCCGGGCTTTTGGGAGCTGTCTGGAAGTTTGTAGGTCCGGAGTGGGTGTTTGTATTGGGAGCAGCGGTCTGCCTGGTGCATTTCGGGGTAGCTGTGTGGCTTGGAAAGAGAGCAAATTAGATTTCCATTTTTGCAAAGAAGTTTTGGGAGAACGTGGTATGATAGATTCAGAAACTTGGAAATCATGTGACAGGTAAAGAAACTGCGGAATGACTGCTGCAGAGGATATATTTGGGAGGAACGAGGATATGATCTTTGTATCACACTATGATTCACCGCTTGGAATGATCTATATGGCGGCGGATGATGACGTATTAAAAGGAGTCTGGTTTGAGGGGCAGAAGTACTTTGCTTCTGGATTGGATAAGAAAGAGACGGAAGATAAGGAGACGCCTGTTTTGAAGCAGACGAAAGAGTGGCTGGATCTTTATTTTGTCGGGAAAGAACCGGAGTTTCTTCCGCCGCTGGCGCCGGAGGGCTCAGAGTTCCAGAAAAAGGTATGGAAGATCCTGCTTATGATCCCGTATGGAAAGACCATGACATACGGGGAGATCGGCAGGAAAGTCGCTGAGATGTCGGGGAAAAAGACCATGTCTGCCCAGGCTGTTGGGGGCGCGGTCGGTCATAATCCAATCTCGATCCTGATTCCGTGCCATCGGGTGGTCGGAACGAACGGCAGCCTCACTGGGTATGCGGGCGGAATCGAGAAGAAGATCGGGCTGCTGAAACTGGAACGGACGGATATGTCTGGGATGTTTGTGCCGAAGAAAGGGACGGCGCTGTAGTGGAAAATAAAGTTGTAATTAGCTGCAAAGTAACGGAAGGAGCTGATATCATGGATGAATTTTTAAAACTGCCGGTTGGCATCGATAATTTTGAAAAGATCCGTCGAAATGGATTCTACTATGTCGATAAGACGAGCCTGATCGAGCAGCTCTTTTCGAATTGGGGGGAAGTCAATTTATTCACCCGTCCTCGGCGTTTTGGAAAAACACTTAATATGAGTATGCTAAAGTACTTTTTTGAAATCGGGACGGACCGGTCGCTTTTTGATGGACTCCATATTTCATCAAATGAAAAGATATGTTCTGAACATATGGGAAAGTACCCGGTGATCTTTCTTTCATTAAAAAATGCAGAAGGATTGAATTTTGATACAGCGAAATATCAGATGGTCGAACTCATTGCGAGGGAGGCAGAGCGGTTTCCTTTTTTGGCAAAGGACACAAATTTATCGGACCGTGACAGGGAAAAGTACAGAGTGTTGACAGCATTTGCAGATGGACATTATCAGATGAGTGATGATGTACTGTACGGCTCTCTGCAGACGTTTTCCGAACTTCTGTATAAGCATTTTAATCAGAAGACGGTTATTCTGATCGATGAATATGATGTACCGCTTGATAAGGCCTTTCAGCATGGTTATTATCGGGAGATGGTCGCTCTGATCCGGGCGATGTTCGGAAGGGCACTGAAAACAAATGAGGCTTTAGCCTTTGCAGTATTGACTGGATGTCTCAGGGTTTCTAAAGAGAGTATTTTTACGGGATTAAATAATTTTAAGATCCTGTCGATTACGGATTCGCGGTTTGATGAACAGTTTGGTTTTACAGATAAAGAAGTACAGAAACTTCTCGCGGATTATCACCTGGAAGCGAGATTTTCGGAAACGAAGGAATGGTACGACGGTTATCGTTTTGGCAATGTTGACGTGTACTGTCCGTGGGATGTCATTAATCATATCGACCGAATCAAGGACGATCCGAATGCAAGACCAGAAGCATACTGGATCAATACCAGCGGGAATGACCTTGTAAAGCGCTTTGTGGATAAGGCAAACAGAACGACCCGGAATGAGATCGAACAGTTGATTGTCGGGAATGCAATTGAGAAGACGCTCCGTCTTGATCTCACATATGATGAGATCGATAACAGCATCGAAAATCTCTGGAGTGTTCTATTTACCACTGGATATCTCACACAGACGGGAATGACAGAGGATGGCGCGTACAGGCTCGTGATTCCAAACCGGGAGATTTGTGAAGTGTTTAAATTGCAGATCCAGGAGTGGTTTAAAAAGTCGATCTTCAGCAATACGGAGCAGTTAACTGCTTTCTGGAAAGCTTTTGAAGAGGGAAATACGGACGGAGTTGAGATGTACCTTAATCGGATCATGAGCAATTCCATCAGTGTTTTTGATATAAAAACGGGAGAAGGGAAAAAAGAAATCTCGTATCATAACCTTCTTGTTGGTATTTTGACGGGAAATGCAGACTGGCTTGTAAAATCTAATGTCGAGGCAGGAGAGGGATTTGCGGATATTATCGTAGAAACGGAAGATCCGAATGCAGGCATTATTGTGGAACTGAAATATACGAAGAATTACGATGAGATGGAGCAGGCCTGCAGGGCGGCGCTGGATCAGATCAATGACCGGCGTTATCAGGAATATCTTTTAAATGATGGTCGAAAAGATATCACACTTTACGGAATTGCCTTCTGTAAAAAGCGTTGTAAAGCGATGGCTTCCGGAAACTTATAATTGATTGGTGTTAATGATGGATGGGTGTAGTGCAGAAAAACGAATTTTTTGCATTACACCTGTTTTTGGCGGGTCCCAAGGTCAAGAATTTAGATTTCGTTGAGGTGCGGCATGAAGATACAGAAAAAATGGCTCTATATACTGCTGGCTGCAGCAGGTGTGTTCGGTGTGGTCACAATTCTCTTTTTTTCAGGTGAAAAATGGCTGCGTGATGGCTGGTATTATATCCCTGACAGGGCGATCGCCATTGCACTTGGGCTCTGCGTGTTCTGGCAGATCGTGCTGACAGCGGGGACATTTTTTTTGCTGGCGTGGAACAGAAAGAAATTCGACGGCTGGATGAGAAGGATTATCAGGATACCGGTGATCGTGGCGGCGGTTTTTCTGTTCCTGTTTTTTGCATGGAACTGGTTTCTTTACAGTCTTGGATTTGAGCAGAAAGTGGAACAGTATGATGAACACATTGCCCTGTATGTAACGAATACATTTGTGAGAACGAGATTTCGGTATCCGCATTATATGTATGAGGAAAACTGGCTGTTTATGAGGAGTCTGAGTGATGAAGAACAGCAGGAAGCTGTTTTAAAATACGGAGATCCGGATGATTATTACAGGGAATATCATTAACGGCAGATGCAGATATGCGCCGGAAGAAAAGCTGCAGTTGGAGAGTTATGTGATTCAGAAAGGAAAATAAACGATGCGATATTTGAAACCACATTTTTACGATAAATTTGTCTGTACGGCCGGAGACTGCCCGGATACCTGCTGTGCGGGATGGCAGATCATGATTGATGATGCTTCTCTGGAGAAGTATAAAAACGTGCAGGGGGAGTTTGGAAAACGCCTGCATGGATCGGTCAACTGGGAAGAGGAGTGCTTCTGTCAGAATGAACGGCGGTGCGCATTTTTGAATGATGAGAATCTGTGTGATCTCTATAAGGCACTGGGACCGGACGCGCTCTGCGATACCTGCCGCCTTTATCCGAGACACACGGAGGAATTTGAGGGACTTAGGGAATTATCCCTGTCCCTTTCCTGCCCGGAGGCGGCGAAGATCATTCTTTCCTGCAAGGAGCCGGTCCGGTTTCTTGAGGAGGAGACGGACGAGGAGGATGATTTTGACGAGTTTGATTTTATGATGTTTTCGAGGCTGGAAGACACCAGAGATGTTCTTTTCTCTGTTTTACAGGATCGAAATCTGCCGCTGACACTGCGCATGGCAGCGTGCGAGCAGCTGGCGGAGAGATACCAGATCTGTATGGAGGAAGGAAGAGAGTTTGAGATCGATGATCTGCTTCAGGAATGCGAACGCCATCACAGGGAGGGAACCTTGCGGGAGTTTATATCGGAAAGTCTCTCAGAAAAGGGCGTGGATGCGGCATCTTTTCATCAGTGGGAGTGGCAGAAGGAAGAACTTCAGGTGCTTTATGGCCTGGAACGTCTGCGTCCGGAGTGGGATCAGGTGCTTGATGGAGCGGAAAAGCGGCTGTATCAGGGAAGCAAAGAGGAATATTTTAAGATCTGTGAGGAATTTCACCGGATGTATGGGGCGCTGAGCAGCCATAAAGAAGAGTGGGAAAATCTGGGCGAACAGCTTTTAATGTTCTTTGTCTATACATATTTCTGCGGAGCAGTCTATGACGATATGGTCTGCTCCAAGCTGGAACTGGCGCTGTTCTCAGTCCGATGGATTCAGGAATTTCTGATCGTCCGATGGCTGGAAAACGGGAAGAAGCTGTCCATGCAGGATGTGGAGGAGCTCTCCTGGCGGTACGCGAGGGAGATCGAGCACTCCGATGATAACCTGAATGCGCTGGAGGACTGGCTGTTTGGGATGTATGCTCCGGAAGGATGTATGTTGGAGGATGAATGAAAAGTCTAATCCCTCAGCTATGCTGGGGAGAATGGAATAAGTGGAGACGGTGAGGACAACAAAATAAAG
>ENA-OROP01001037-OROP01001037.1-human-gut-metagenome-genome-assembly--contig:-NODE-1037-length-27401-cov-3.704929_pt1 | contig 27401 bp, 21 predicted proteins | sample MGYA00242132_ERZ509056 | MGnify/ENA primary metagenome ERZ509056 (study PRJEB26280, sample SAMEA2338768) | human gut metagenome | biome: human gut; feature: human-associated habitat; material: faeces...
TTTCACCCGCTCCCCTTTGTTGTCTCTGCGCTCCCGGCATTCCGGGAGCACAAGGTGATCAGTCTCCGACCTTAACATTGGAAACCTCCAGGGCACCACTGCCCAGAATGGATTCCAGATCGGTATATCCGTAGTAAAAGCGGTAGACATTTTTTGCCACCATTGCCGCGTTAGAGGAGGAATATCCATAAGGGATATTGACAGTAACGCAGATTTCCGGATTTGTATACGGGCCATAGGAAATAAAGAACGCATGGTTGCCACGGGTTCTGGACTCCTGTGCCGTACCGGTCTTACCGGCAATTTCCACCTCCAGATCTTTAAAGATCTTGTTAACGGAACCATCGGTCACCACGGCACGCATACCCTGATGCACCGCATCCCAGGTAGAATCCGCAATGTCCACATGTCCCGTTACTTCCGGTGTGAAATCTTTTAAGAGATTTCCCTGGGAATCCGTCATCTTGTCGAGCAGACTCAGTTTGAATACCGTTCCCTTATTGGCAACTGCCGTGATATATCTGGAAAGCTGGACGTTAGAGTAAGAGTTCTTACCCTGTCCGATGGAGGACGCCTCCGGCTTCTCCGTTGTCATCTGCGGCTCTCTCTCAGCGATCTCGATTCCAGATGTCTCATCCAGACCGAACAGCGACGCGTATTTCCGGATCTTCTCGATACCGAGCTCCGGTGAATAGTTGCCGTTCTCGTCCATGGAGAGACGGTGTCCCATCTCGGAGAAGAACACGTTGCAGGAGTTCTGGATACCGTGGACCACATCGAGAGGTCCATGCTGTCCCGGATAGATCCAACATCTCAACGCCGGTGAGATCTCCTTATAGATGCCGGTACAGTTCACCGTGTCGTTTAATCCGATGACTCCCTCCTCCAAAGCCGCTACCGCGATGATCGGTTTGAAGGTGGAACCCGGCGCTTTCTGTGCCTGAGTGGCATTGTTGAAGAGTGGCAGGGACTGGTCATTATTTAACTTATTGTAATACTCCGCATCCACAGTTCCGGAGAACTTGTTATTGTCGTAGCTCGGGTATGTCACCAGCGCCCGCACCTCACCGGTGTGGACGTCCGTGATGACCGCGCTGGCAGAACACGGATCCAGAGCCAGCTGGGCCGGTGTGATCTCGATATCGGAGATCTTCTTTCTGATAAACTGGAACGCGTACTCGTCTCCTCCCGCCTCCAGCATCCGGACTTCATTCTCGTCGTATGCCAGGATATTCTGGTCATAGAGGGCGAGGCAGAGTTCCTTTCCGGACACGGTGCCGTTATTGACAAGGTAGCGGAAGATCTTCTTCGTGAACGCCGCATCGTTCTGCAGGTCATCCATCACATATTCCACGATCGTCTGGTAAATACTGTCCGCATCAGAGTATCTGGACTCGATCTTCAGCTTTGTCGTGTCGATCCAGCTCTCAGCGATTCCATCGTACAGGTAATCCCTGAGGCTGATGGAATCGTCTTTCCATGCCTTGTAGGTGTCGGACTCCTGGTCGATCTTATCCGTCTTGATGATCTGACGTTCGGAAAGCAGCGTGTAGATATACTGCATATAGGCAAACATATCTTCCGGCAGGTCCACCATCTTTCTTGCGGATCCGTCCGTGAGCTCGCTCCTGATCTGAGCCAGGATCTGCTCTCTCGACTGACTGTATTTCGCGTAAATATTTTTCTCTGTCTGGGATGCCTCCGGCGCGGAGAACGCAGAAAGATCCAGAACATTGTTGTTGATCAGCTGATAGTAAACATCCTTCACCGGAATCGGGATATTCGCCGCTTTCTTGTAATCGTTGTCATCCAGGTCACGGTTTACAAGCTTGTCCGTGATGATACCGGCGAGCTGCTGTTCCAGAATATGGTACACACCGATCTGAAGATCACGGTCCAACGTCAGGTAGATGTCATGTCCGGCCTCCGGCTCCGTCCTCTTAACAACCTCCAGGATCCGTCCCATACTGTCCACATACATGGTCTGGGAACCTTTCTTGCCCTGAAGTTCCGTCTCCATGGACGCTTCAATTCCGGTCTTACCCACAAGGTCTGTCAGCTCGTAATCCGGGTTCGTCTCCCGCAGTTTTTCGAGCTCATCATCCCATACTTTTCCGATATAGCCGATGATCGGCGCAAAATATACACTATCATTGTATACACGGATCGTGGATTCCTCGATTTCTGCACCCTTTAAGTTTCCGGAGTTTTCCAGGATATCCGTCATGGTCTCCTTGCTGACATCGGAGGCGATGGTCGTGGACTCATATTTCCGGTATGCAGTGAGTCCCATCGTGTAGCGGATGTTGATGATCCCGAGAGCTTCCTCGTCGGTGAACTCGATAGGAGCTCCGTTGTCATCCTTCAGCTGGTCAAGACCGTAGTACTTCACCCTGTCGTCAAAGACTTCCCTCGCCGTCACATCGGAAGGATATTTTCCTTCCGCGTCATCCAGCTCGTCCGTCTTTTTTAATCCGTAGTAATCGCTCAGGAAACGTCTTCTTGCCGTCTCACTGGTTGTCGTGAAGATCATCTCGCCGGAGGAATCATATCCAATGGAAAAATCACCTTCCACGCTCTCGCCATGGCGGTTCAAAATCCGGACAAGCTCTAAAAGCATCCGGTTTCTGTCATTGGATCTCTTGTAATCTCCGTTATCCTGAAGCGTCACATTGTACGACAGTTTATTATATGCAAGAACATTCCCGTTTCTGTCATAAATATTTCCACGGGTACCGGTAAGACTGATCTTTTTCTCCGTCTTTGCCATATAGTTTTCCTGGAACTGCTCTCCCTCCATGATCTGAAGATTGAACAGGCGCATGCCAAGGATCGCGTACAGCCCCACAAATACCACCGCCAGGATCACAAGTCTTGACGACAGCAGCTTTTTCAAAAACTCTTTCAGGATCTCAGAAAAATCGTTAAACAATCGTTGTGTCTCTCCTTTTTTCCATCTCTTCCAGTTTGCGGCTGATATACAGGAACAGCCGGTACAGGATCAGTGTTGTCACCACGGTGAAGATCGTCTCCGGCAGGATAATGTTGATGAAATAATAGCCGAAATGTAATCTTCCCCGCACCAGGAAGCCGAATACATAAAGATAGAAATTATAAAACACTTCGTTCAGCGCTGAAAGCACCAGCGGCAGCGTAATATAGTCCTCATAATAATACTTCGTGCAGATTCCGTTTACATAGCCCATCCAGATAAAGATCAGCGTGTGAAATCCGAGCGGACCTCCGGACGAGAGGTCCATCAGAAGTCCCACGATCAGACCGTATCCCATCCCCCAGGCACTTCCCCGGATAAACCCGAAGGAAAAGACAAGGATCACCATGAGATTCGGATATACCGCCAGGAACGGCAGCAGCGGAAAAATACATGTCTGCACGATAAATGCCAGAATCACCAGCAGAAAACTCGCGATGATCCGTTTCATATTGCTATTCATTGATCTCCGGCCCCGCATCCTTTAAGTCTGTGATCACCAGGACCTCCTGAAGTCTGTCGAACCTCGCGGCAGGAATCAGGTATCCCGATTTTGTCAGGTTGTCATTGTAGTCTACCGTGATGTCCGTGGCATATCCCACTAGGATTCCCGGTAGGAACTTTCCGCTGATATTAGAGGTGACGATCATGTCGCCGTCCTTGATATCATCGTCCTTTTCCATGTAAGAAAGCTTTAAGCGGCCCTCTTTAAAGAGCTGCAGATCACCTGCCACGATGCAGGAGTCCCCGGACTGCTGTGCCATGGCACTCACACGGCTGGAATCATCAATGATGGAGCGGACCGTGGCGTAGTTCGCGCCCACGTCTGTGACGATGCCAACAAGACCGCCGCCTGCGATGACATTCATGTCCTCCTTGATTCCGTCATCAGACCCTTTGTCGATGCGAAATACGGAAAACCAGGAGCCGGAGTCCTTTGCGATGATCCGGGCACCGATCTTATGGTACTGCATGTACTCCTGATCCAGCTCGTAGAGGCTTCTTAAACGCTCTAACTCAAACTGTTCGGAGCGGAGTCTCGTGTTCTCCTCCGTCAGTTCATCCACTCTCGTCTTTAAGGTCTCATTCTCCGCCAGTGCCGTCTTAAGCTTTCCGACACTGCTCAGTTCATTGTAGAGGCCGCCGCCAACCCGGTTCACGCCGGACTGGATCGGCACCAGCACATAGCCCACCGCGGTTCTCAGCGGGTTTAAGATGCTTCCCTTGATGGTCGTGATTCCGATCATGCAGACGCAGAGAAGCGACAGTCCAAATAGAAAATATTTCGTATTGTTTTTCATGTTTCAAAAATTCCCCGTTCTCTAAGGCTCACATAGGAATTATCTCCGATAATGATATGGTCTAAAAGCGGGACTCCCATAAGACTCCCTGCTTCCCGGACCCGTTCTGTGAAGAGGCAGTCTTCCCGGCTGGGTGCCGGGTCCCCGCTGGGATGGTTGTGGAGCAGGATGATCCCGCAGGCCCTGAAGCGCAGCGCCTCGATATAGATCTCCCGCGGTGTCGCGCAGGATGCATTCACCGTTCCCCTGGAGACTGTGATGTCCCTCAACAGAATATTTTTCGTGTTCAGGAGCAGAAGCTTTAAGTTCTCCTGCTCTAAATGGCGCATTTCCTCCATATAAAAAGCCGCCACTTTCGACGGTGCGTCAAAGACGATGGTCTTCTCCGATGCCGCCGCCTTCCAGATTCTGGCGGAGAGTTCTCCGATACAGGCAAGCTGGATCGCCTTCACCTCACCGACACCGCGGATCTCCTTATAGTCTTCCACTGTTCCATGGAGAAGTCCTGCGAGTCCCGGCGGATTTCCGGCATTTAAGATTTCCTCCGCCATGTCCCGCACCGGGATATTTTTCGTCCCGGAGCGCAGGATCACGGAGAGAAGCTCCGCGTCCGAGAGGGATACCGGACCTTTCTCCAGCACCTTCTCATAGGGGCGTTCTGAGATCGGAAGCCCCTTCATTGTCTTTCCATTTTTCTTTTCCATACTGACATTCCGCCTTTCCTGTCTCTCCAAGTACACGATACGGCAGATGTCCCCTTTTCCTACAGAAAATGGTAAATTAAAATTGCAATGATCACGCCGATGATGCTCGCCATCGTGATCCGGATGCTAAGTCCGAACGTGATCACGAGGATCCCGAGGTTAAGGATCAGTGGATCGTTAAGACCAAAGGATTCTCCAAAATTCAACCAGGAAAGTCCCGGCACCTTCGCTGTCATCTCCCCGATAAAGCCTCCCAAAACGATTCCGGAAAGCAGAAGGAGAAGCAGCGCCCAGGAACTTTTACTCTTCATACTGTTTCATTCCTCTCGATCGCTGGAACTGCGCATGATCGTCAGTCCCGGCGGCTGTTTGTTTCGCCTATGCAGGAAATTTTAGCATATTTCACGCCCAAAAACAATGAGTTAAGAAAAAGTTCACACTCTTACAGTGTCACGATCCCTGCATCCACTAACTTCTGAAGGGACATTAAGATACCGAGCTTCGCATGATACCATGTGAGTCCGCCCTGGAAGTATACCGCGTACGGCGGCTTGATCGGACCGTCTGCGGAAAGTTCGATTGAGGCCCCCTGAACGAACGCTCCTGCTGCCATGATGACATCAGAATCGTATCCCGGCATCGCCCACGGCTCCGGAGTCACGAAGCTGTCCACCGGCGCTGCCGCCTGGATGCCCTCGCAGAACTTGATGACGCCTTCCGGTGTTCCGAAGGTGATGGCCTGGATGATATCGTGACGACTCTCAGTGCCGTTCGGAACGACGCCGAAGCCCAGCTTCTCGTACACGTTTGCTGCGAAAATCGCGCCCTTTAATGCACCCGCAACAACGGTCGGAGACAGGAAAAGTCCCTGGTAGAGAGACTGGCTGACACCGAGGCTGGCACCAACCTCTTTTCCGAGACCCGGAGCTGTCAGGCGGTATGCCGCCCGCTCCACGCAGTCCCTGCGTCCGACGATATAGCCGCCGATCGGGGCAAGTCCGCCGCCCGGGTTCTTAATTAAGGAACCGACGATCATGTCCGCTCCCACATCTGTCGGCTCCATCTCCTCCACGAACTCGCCGTAGCAGTTATCTACCATGCAGATCACATCCGGCTTGATAGACTTGATAAAGGAGATCAGCTCGCCGATACGCTTTACGGATAAGGTTGGTCTTGTGGCATATCCCTTGGAGCGCTGGATCTCGATGAGTTTTGTTCGCTCATTGATAGCTTTTTTGATGTTCTCAAAGTCGAAATCACCGTTCGGAAGAAGATCCACCTGGCTGTAGGTAATGCCGAACTCCTTTAAGGAACCGACAGAATCACGGATTCCGATGACTTCCTCTAAAGTATCGTACGGTTTTCCTACCGGGGAAAGGATCTCATCACCCGGGCGGAGATTTCCGGAAAGAGCAATGGTAAGCGCATGGGTTCCGGAGATCAGCTGTGGGCGGACAAGGGCGTCCTCGCCGTGGAATGCCTTCGCATAGACTTCCTCCAACGTGTCACGTCCAAGGTCATTGTAGCCGTATCCCGTAGTTCCGGCGAAATGGATATCGCTGACTCTCGCCTCCTGCATGGCTTTAATGACCTTTAACTGATTGTATTCTGCTGTCTTATCGATGGCCTCGAAACGGTCGTGCAGGCTTTTCTCGATCTCTCTTCCATAATTTAAAACCTTCTCAGAGATTCCAAGCTCTCCGTACATCTTTATAAGTTCCATGATTTCTCCTTTTTTCTAACTGCCATAATGTTTCTTTCGCGCAGATCCTCAAGCATCCACACGAGGATCTTTTCTCTATCAAAATCAAAGTTTCCCTGATCCACCCAGGTAACTTCTTTTTCTCTCTTAAACCAGGTGAGCTGGCGCTTCGCGAAGTGTCTGGTGTCGCGCTTAATGATGTAGACCGCCTCATCTAAGGAGATCGTTCCATCCAGGGCATCCAGGATCTCTTTGTATCCAAGCCCCTGCATGGACACCATATCTCTCGTGCAGCCCATCTCCTTCAACTTTTCCACTTCCGCCAGCAGGCCGTTCTTCATCATGAGATCCACCCGCAGGTCGATCCTCTGATACAGGCGTTCGCGATCCATGTTCAGTACATAGTAAGCGAAGTTGTATGGCGATTCTTTCTGCCGCTCCGCCTCGTTATGTTCGGATATCTTTGTCCCGGTTTTCTTGTAAAACTCCAAGGCGCGGATTACACGCTTCACGTTGTTCTCGTGGATCGCCTCTGCGGACTCCGGGTCCACTTCCTTTAACATATCGTGAAGGCAGGACGCGCCTTTTTCTGCCGCCAGACACTCCAATTCTTTCCTGTATCCCGTATCACTGTCATTTTCCGTAAAATCGATATCGTTCACCAGTGCCTGGATATAAAAGCCGGTGCCTCCAGCGATGATCGGGATATGTCCGGCGGCGTAGATCTCCTCCATGGCCTGCTTTGCGAGTCTCTGGAAAACGACCACGTTAAATTCATCCCACGGATCCAGAACATCGATCAGGTGATGTCTGACACCATTCATCTCCTCCTTCGTCACCTTCGCGGATCCGATATCCATGTGGCGGTACACCTGCATGGAGTCGGCACTGATGATCTCGCCGCCGACCTTTTTCGCTAGTTCCACGGAGAGAGCGGTCTTTCCGGACGCCGTCGGCCCGGTGATTATGATCAAAGGTTTTTTCATCATACGATCCTCTTAAATTTCTTTTCCATCTCATATTTGCTGATCGCGACGATCGTCGGTCTTCCGTGCGGGCAGTTATATGGATTCTCCAGTTTTAACAGTTCATCGATAAGCTTGTCCGCCTCCGCGAAGGACAACTCATTGTTTCCCTTGACCGCTGCCTTACAGGACATGGAAGCGATCCGGTCATAGATGGACTCCACGTTTTTCCCCATTCCATCATCGGAGAGACCGTCGATCAGTTCCATCAGAAGATCTTTTTTTGCCAGAGAGAACAGATTGTCCGGCACTGCACGCACCGCGTACTCATTTCCGCCAAACGGCTCGATCTCAAAGCCAATGTCCGTGAATACCTTCATATGACGCTTTAAAAGATCCGCCTCCTGTAAGGAAAGTGTCAGGATGATCGGGGGACTGATGAACTGGGAGGTATACTCTCTCGTCTTTAAGGAAGCGAAGTTCTTCTCAAACAGGACTTTCTCATGAGCGGCATGCTGGTCAATGATGTAGAGGCTGCCGTCGTACTCCACAAGCCAGTAGGTCTCAAAAACCTGACCGATCAGACGGTGGCGCTTTCTCGCGGTTTCCGAGAGAAGGCGGTTGTCGAACATTTCCATCTGCTTAGGAAGCGCTTCCTTCTCTGCCAGAGGTGCTTCTTTCTCAGCCGGGACCGCTTTCTTCGCAGCCAAAGCCGCACCTGTCGTCTCCGGAGCTTTCTCTTCCAAAGTCGCAGGCATCGCTGCCGCTCCTGTCTCGTTTGGCTGCTGTGCCTGTGCGCGTTCCGGCGGCAGTTCCCTTGTCAGCGGTTTCGGCGGCAGGATCCATTCGCTCTTCTGCTTCTTCTCCCCGTAGGCCGGTCGTTCCTCGCGGATGCCCATGGCTTCCATGCGCCGGTGCTCAAAAGGTTCCGGACCGAGGGCGTTCTTTACGGGCTCACTCATCCCGCTTCCCGGGATCGGATTTCCCGCCGCGGCAGTCTCTTTTTTCTCAAGCTCGCGCTCTTCCCGCTCCGACATGAGGCTCACGTTCGGAATCAATTCTTTCCCGGAAAGGGCGTCCACCACCGCCTGGCAGATCACCCGGTACATGTTCTCGCCGTCCTTGAAGCGAAGCTCCATCTTTGACGGATGTACGTTCACATCGATAAACTCCGGCTCCACGGTGAGGTGCAGCAGCGTGAAGGGATATTTGTGCTGCATCATATAGCTCTTGTACCCGTCCTCGATGGCCTTGGACACGAGTCCGCTCTTAATGTACCGCCCGTTGATGAAATAATTCTCAAAATTTCTGTTTCCCCGGGCGATCACCGGCTTTCCGATAAATCCGGAGATCTTCACGATTCCGTTTGACACTTCCACCGGGAGAAGGTTTGCCGCGATCTCCCGCCCGTATACGGTGTAGATAATGTCTTTCAGGTTGTGATTCCCCGAGGTGTGGAGACGGCTCTGGTTATTCACGATAAGCCGGATGGAGATCTCCGGGTGGGACAGGGCGATCTTTTCCACGAGATCTGTCACGTGTGCCCCTTCCGTGGTCTCCGTCTTCAAAAATTTCCGTCTGGCAGGTGTGTTGAAAAAGAGGTTCCTGGAGATAAATGTGGTTCCGTCCGGCGCGCCGATCTCCTCAAGACCTTTCTCCTCGCCGCCTTCGATCCTGTATCTGGATCCCGTGAGGCTGCCAGAGGTCTTTGTGATGAGTTCCACCTGAGAGACGGCCGCGATACTGGAAAGTGCCTCGCCGCGGAATCCAAGGGAAGAGACCGTGAGCAGATCTTCCGCTGTCCGGATCTTACTGGTGGAGTGGCGAAGAAACGCTAACGGAAGCTCTTCCTTCTTGATCCCGCATCCATTGTCCGTGATCCGGATAAACCCGATGCCGCCCTGACGGATCTCCACGGTGATCGCCGTGGAACCGGCATCAATGGCGTTTTCCATTAACTCTTTCACCACGGAAGCAGGCCGCTCCACAACCTCTCCCGCAGCGATCTGGTTGATCGTACTCTGATCCAGCACCTGAATCGGCATAGTCTCTCTCCCTCTCTTTCATATTTTACCCTCGCCGGTACTTGTCTTTCACGCCGTTTCATGCGAACCCCCGCACCCACAAGGTTTTTTCGTATCATTACTGCCAGCGGTTCTTAAGCTTCGTCTGCAGTCTGTACAGTGTATTCAACGCATCGATCGGGGTCATGCTGGAAAGCTCCAGATCCCCGAGTTCTTTTATGATATCGTCGTCCTTCACCGTGTCAAAGATGGACATCTGGTTGAGATCCACCTCGTCCGGCTTCGCCACCGCCTTATGCTGCGGGGACGCGCTCATCTGGGCAATCTCTTTTGCCTGGGCTGTGATATCGGCGCTCGCGAGCTCCTCCACGAGTTCCTTCGCACGGGCGATGACCGGCTCCGGTACTCCCGCAAGCTTCGCTACCTGGATTCCGTAACTCTTGTCTGCTCCGCCCTTTACGATCTTTCTGAGGAACACGATATCGTCCCCCTGTTCCTTCACGGCGATACAGTAGTTGTTAACTCCGCTTATGGTTCCCTCAAGTTCCGTGAGCTCATGGTAATGAGTCGCAAACAATGTCTTCGCGCCGAGGATCTTCGGGTTGCTGATGTGCTCGATGACCGCCCAGGCAATGGACAGGCCATCGAAGGTACTCGTACCTCGGCCGATCTCATCGAGGACAAGAAGACTGTTCTTTGTGGCGTTTCTCAGGATATTCGCCACCTCTGTCATCTCAACCATAAACGTACTCTGGCCGGAAGCCAGGTCATCGGAGGCGCCGACTCTCGTAAAGATCCTGTCGCAGATTCCAATGTTAGCCTCGTCCGCCGGGACAAAGCTTCCGATCTGTGCCATGAGGACGATGAGGGCTGTCTGTCTCATATAGGTGGACTTACCGGCCATGTTCGGTCCTGTGATGACGGAGATCCTGTTCTTTCCATTGTCCAGATATGTATCGTTTGCGACAAACAGACTGTCCTTGATCATCTTCTCAACCACCGGATGGCGTCCGTTCTTGATGTTGATCACGCCTTTTTCGTTGATCTTCGGCTTCACATAGTTATTTCTCATGGACACCGTGGACAGGGATGTGAACACGTCAATGCCCGCAATAGCCTTCGCGGTACTCTGGATCCGCAGGACTTCCGCCGCGATCTGATCACGCACGTCGCAGAACAGGTCATACTCTAAGGTGTAGAGGCGGTCCTCCGCGCCCATGATGATGTCTTCCAGCTCTTTCAGGCGGTCTGTGGTGTACCGCTCTGCGTTTGTCAGCGTCTGTTTACGGATAAAGTACTCCGGAACTAAGTCCTTGAAGGAGTTCGTCACCTCAAAATAGTAGCCGAACACCTTGTTGTACTTGATCTTCAGATTTTTAATCCCTGTCTTTTCCTTCTCCTCCGTCTCAAGATCCGCCAGCCATGCCTTCCCCTCAGTCTTCGCCTTCCGGTACTTGTCGGCTTCCTCGCTGTATCCGTCCTTGATGATGTTTCCCTCGCGGACCGTGATCGGCGGCTCGTCGACAATGGAGCGGTCGATCAGCTCATAGAGGTCCCGGAGCGGGTCCAGGTCCTCATTCATCTTTTTTAAGAGCTCGCAGGAGAATTCTCCGAGAATATCTTTGATATACGGCAGCATCTCCAGGGAATTCTTAAAGGAGAGAAGGTCTCTCGGGTTCGCTGTCTTGTAACTGATGCGGCCCATGAGGCGTTCCAGGTCGTAGACGGAATTTAAGTATTCCCGGATCTCCTCCCTGGAAATATAGTTCATGTTCAGTTCCTCGATGGCCTGCTGACGGCGCTCGATCTCCTCTTTATCGATCAGCGGCTGTTCAATAAAAGAACGGAGAAGTCTCGCTCCCATGGCCGTCTTTGTCTTATCGAGAACCCAGAGCAGGGATCCGCGCTTCTGTTTTTCCCTTAAGGTCTCAACTAACTCCAGATTTCGTCTCGTGGAGGTGTCGATCATCATGAACTGACCTGTCGTATACGGTGTGATCTTCGTCAGATGGGACAGGTCATTCTTCTGCGTCTCATAGAGGTACTGAAGAACAGCACCGGAGGCGATCATTCCGTTCTCGTAGTCGCCCAGGCCCAGTCCTTCCAGACTCATCACATGGAAGTGCTCTTTTAAGATCTTTCTGCAGTCATCGTCCGAGAAAAACCTGTTTTCCAGGGCGGTCACGGCAAAATGATACCGTTCTTTTAACTCATCCATGTCCAGCCCGGACATAAAGAGTGCCTCGTTGCACACGAGCTCCGACGGTGTGAACTTATTGATCTCATCAAGCAGTGCCCGCTCGCTCGTCACTTCTGTAACAAAAAAATCGCCGGTCGTAATGTCGACCGTCGCAATTCCGTAATTGTTTCCGGTATACACAACCGCCATCAGGTAGTTGTTCTTTGTCTCATCCAGGGCCTGGGAGCTCGTGATGGTTCCCGGTGTCACAACGCGGATGACTTCGCGCTTTACGAGGCCCTTTGCGAGCTTCGGGTCCTCCATCTGCTCCGCGATAGCGACCTTATAGCCTTTCTGGACAAGTCTCGTGAGATAACCTTCCACCGCGTGGAATGGCACACCGCACATCGGTGCCCGCTCTTCCAGGCCGCAGTCCTTTCCCGTCAGTGTCAGCTCCAGTTCTCTTGAAACCGTCTTGGCATCCTCAAAAAACATCTCGTAGAAATCACCCAATCGGTAAAAAAGAATACAGTCCGGATACTGTTTTTTTGTTTCGAGATAATGTGTCATCATTGGTGAAATCTGTCCCACGTCTTTTCTCCTATTCCTTAACATGCCCACAGCGCCCGAAGCACTCGGCTCCGGGCGTCACATGTGTTTCATCTTATTTTACAAGAGATCCCATATAGTAGAATCCCTTTGCCTCGTCTAAGGAGACATCAACGATCTTTCCGATCAGAGATGCGTCCCCGGCGAAATGTACGACTGTGTTGTTGGAAAGTCTTCCTGTCACAAAGCCTGCCTCGTGCGTATCGATCTCCTCCACAAGGACTTTTTGTACTGTTCCCTCGTGGCGCTTTACGACCTCAGCTGCGATGTCCTGGACCTCCCTAAGCAGGCGGTCAAAACGGTTCTTTACCACGTCCTCCGGAACCTGGTTTGGCATAGCAGCCGCCGGTGTTCCGGTACGTTTGGAGTAGATGAAGGTGAACGCACTGTCGTAACGCACTTTTCTCACCACATCCATGGTCTCCTCGAAGTCCTCCTCTGTCTCTCCCGGGAATCCCACGATGATATCGGTGGTCAGGGAAATATCCGGCATCGCCGCACGGAGCTTCTCAACCAGGGCGAGGTACTGTTCCTTCGAGTATTTGCGGTTCATTCTCTTCAAGATCTCACTGCTGCCAGACTGAAGCGGAAGATGCAAATGGCTGCAGATCTTTTTGGAGTTCTTCATGGTCTCGATGAGTTCATCGGAGAGATCCTTCGGATGAGAAGTCATGAAGCGGATCCGCTCAAGTCCCTCGATCTTTTCCACTCTTCTAAGGAGCTCCGCAAACGTGATTGGCTGTTCCAGGTTCTTTCCGTAGGAGTTGACGTTCTGTCCCAGAAGCATGACTTCCACGACACCGTCAGCTACAAGACCCTCGATCTCCTTGATAATATCTTCCGGCTCCCTGCTTCTCTCGCGTCCGCGCACATACGGCACGATGCAGTAGCTGCAGAAGTTGTTGCAGCCGAACATGATGTTGACACCAGATTTGAACGGATACTTTCTCTCGATCGGGAGTTCCTCCACGATCTCGTTTGTTCCTTCCCATACATCGACCACCATCTTCTTCTCCATGAAGCGCTCGTAGAGCAGCTCCGCAAGCTTGAAGATATTGTGGGTTCCGAAGATCAGATCCACATGGCGGTAGCTCTTCTTGATCTTTGCGACTACCTCCGGCTCCTGCATCATGCAGCCGCAGAGGGCGATCATCATATCCGGGTTCTTTCTCTTTACACCGCTTAAATATCCAAGGCGGCCATAAACCTTTAAGTTCGCGTTCTCACGAACGGTGCATGTATTGTAGAGGACGAAATCTGAATTCTCATCGGTTCCCTCCTCATAACCGGCTTCCTTTAAGATTCCAAGGAGTTTTTCGGAGTCTCTGGCATTCATCTGGCACCCGAAGGTGTTGATAAAACAGGTGAGCGGACGGCCTTTTTTCGCGCTCTCCGCCTCCACGAGCTTCTTCACCTGTTCCATAAAGTACTGCTGTCTCGCAGGTTCCTCTGTCGGGGCACCTGCGATAATATTTTTATCTGTCATTCTGATATTTCTCCAACTATTTTTATAAACCTTTATGTTCAGCCGTTCTCTTTTTGGCATAAACGTCCCTGGCTGAACTGTCCCGAATGATTATACCCAAGATTCCCCGAAAATGCAACCTTGTTGTTTTGTAGCTATTCAGTACCTTCATAGTTACGTGCAAAAATCCATTCCAGATCAGCTTCGCTGATGGGATTTTTGCCTTCCAGCCTATGTTTTCTTACGGTCAGCGCAGCAAGTGCGCAGACCTACTGAACAGTTACGTTGTTTTTTACTTCTCCGCCCATGACCAACGTCAGCGGAAATCCGCCGGAATGCTTTACAGCCTGTATTTCTATTTGCGGATCTGTCCATCCCCGTAAATAATATACTTCGTGGATGTCAGCGCCAGAAGTCCCATCGGTCCTCTCGCATGGAGCTTCTGGGTGCTGATACCGATCTCAGCGCCGAAGCCGAACTCAAATCCGTCAGTAAATCTCGTGGAGGCATTGACATAAACTGCCGCCGCATCCACCTCATTTAAGAATTTCTGGGCGTTCTCGTAGTCCTTTGTCACGATGGCCTCGGAATGTCCCGTATTGTACCGGTTGATATGGGCGATAGCCTCATCCACGGAGTCCACGATCTTGCAGGAAAGAATATAATCCAGGTACTCTTTTCCCCAGTCTTCCTCTGTGGCCGCCGTAAATTCCGGCACGATGGAGCGGGCACCCTCGTCAGCGCGTATCTCCACGTTTTTCTCATCGAGACGCTTTTTCATCAGCGGCAGGAATTCCTTTGCGATCTTTCTATGTACCAAGGTGGATTCGCAGGCGTTGCAGACACCGATCCTCTGGGTCTTCGCATTAAAGATGATATCTAACGCCATATCGAAATCTGCGCTCTCGTCCACATAGATATGACAGTTTCCGGTACCCGTCTCGATCACCGGAACCGTGCTGTTCTCCACAACGGTACGGATCAGACCTGCCCCGCCTCTCGGGATCAGGACGTCGAGATATCCGTTCATCCGCATGAACTCTCTCGCGGTCTCATGGCTTGTGTCCTCAATCAGGGAGATGGCATCCTCCGGGATTCCTTCCTTCTTTAAACCATTCCTGATCGCTGTGACGATGGCTTTGTTGGATTCCAACGCGTCGCTGCCGCCGCGAAGGATCACAGCATTTCCCGTCTTAAAGCAGAGCGCAAAAGCATCTGCCGTAACGTTCGGTCTCGCCTCGTAGATGATTCCGATAACACCGAAGGGCACCCGTTTCTGGCCGATCAAGAGTCCGTTCGGGCGCCTCTTCATGGAGATCACCTCTCCCACCGGATCCTCGAGACCTACGACCTGGCGCATGCCCTCCACGATTCCCTCGATCCGCTTGTGGTTCAGCTCCAGGCGGTCCACAAGTCCCGGAGCCATTCCTCTTTCTTTCGCTTTTGCGACATCCGCCGCGTTGGCTTTTAAGATCTCATCCTCTTCATCCAAGATCTCCTGGGCCGCAGCCAGAAGTCCCGCGTTCTTTAAGTCTGTCCCCATTTTTCCGAGGATATAGGAAGTTTCTTTTGCTTTCTGTCCGATTTCTATTAACATGACTGTTTCCTCCCTGATTTATGAGCCTGATCATGCAATGTATCATACGGTATTTTCGGTCCAAAAAATATCAGTCTGTATGTTGTTACTTAATGCTGCACCGGATCACCCGTTTTTCTGTCACGATCATATCCACGCTCTTGTCATACGGCTCCGCCGGGAGCTCATGAAGGATCTGGAACTCGTATGCCAGGGCAATGGTCTTATGACCGGGATGCGTCTCCAGATACCGGTCATAATATCCGCCGCCTTTTCCAAGGCGGACGCCGTTTTCCGTAAATCCCATGCCCGGCACCAGGATCGGTGCTGTCGGAAAAATATACCTGGATTTCTGATGAAATTCCTGGTCCATCTTTTCCGAAGCTATTTCCGAATGGTACTCCTCTGCGCTCCGGCATCCGTTCTTAGGCTCCATAATGTGAAACGCGCCCTCAGTGAGATCATCCTCTGAGTCAGTCACGAAAAACTCCATTGTCTCACCCATGACTCTTGGAAGGCAGACAATGCATTTTTTCTTCCAAAGCTCTTTTAAGATCTCCGCAGTCCCAGTCTCCCAGTTTAAAGACGCATATCCGTAAACTGCCCCGGCATCAGTGACCGCGGGAAGAGTCAGGACCCGCTCCGCGATCTGGCGGTCCAGAATCTCTTTTTCTTCCTCCGGCAGTAACCTTAACTGGCCTCGTATTTCTTTTCTAAGATCAGCTTTCTGTTTTTCCAACATTTCCGTATTTCTTTCCAAGATCTGTCACGGAGCCATCCTTCTCAACGATGGAGATATTGTTTAAATGGCCTCTGAGGCTCGCCTTGATATCGGCAACATACTGTTTTCTCAAAGCTGCCTGTTCCTCTTTTTCCGCGTCCGTAAGTCCTACGGCCTGGGATTTATGGTAAAGCTCATTGATTCTGTCGATCTGTTCCTGTTTCATATTTGTTTCTCTTGTCCTCTCAGTTTCTTTTCAGAGCCCATATTACGCGTGAATGCTCTGGATATAATCCAACAGCGCAAATTCACTGCTCTTATTCGCTTTAAAGAGCGTTCCGATCTCCTCGCCCTTTAAGATCCGCCACATAACTTCCAGATCGTCCGCGTTGGCGATCACCATGTCGGCTCCGCTCTCCGTCGCGATCTTTGCCGCATGGAGCTTCGTCGCCATTCCACCGGTTCCCACGTCACTTCCTGTGGTTCCCTTACCCATAGCCATAAATTCATCGGTAAGATCATCCACCTGGCTGATGAACTTCGCGTCCGGGTTTTTCTTCGGATCGTCGGTGTAGAGGCCGTCGATATCGGAGAGAAGGAATAGCAGGTCGCCTTCCACGAGGGCTGCAACGATGGCAGACAGTCTGTCGTTATCACCGAATTTAATTTCATATGTAGATACGGTATCGTTCTCATTTACGATCGGCACCGTTCCGAGCTTTAAAAGTTCATTGAACGTGTTCTTCGCGTTCGTGCGGGAGGTATCATCCAGGATCGTCGCCTTTGTGATCAGGATCTGTGCCGCAGTCTGGTTGTACTCGGAGAAAAGCTTCTGGTACACCATCATGAGACGTGCCTGGCCCACAGCTGCGTATGCCTGTTTCTCGGCAACCGTCTCCGGTTTCTTTCCGCCGAGAGTCTGGCGTCCTGTGGCGATGGCACCGGAGGAAACAAGGATCACTTCTTTTCCCATGCCTCTCATGTCACTGATGATGCGGACAAGCTTCTCGATCTTTGCAAGATTCAGATCGCCTGTCTCCGCGTGTGTCAGTGAGGAAGATCCGATCTTGATCACGATTCTCTTTTTATCTTTTAATAATTCTCTCTCTGTCATATGAAAAGTCTCCTTTCAGCGGAATCCTCAGCGCTATTTAACGCACTGCTGACTGTTTACGTTTGACTACCTGACCGCCGCATATCGCTTTATGATCTCTTCCGCAACCTTCAGGCCGTCCATGGCCGCCGATGTGATCCCCCCGGCGTACCCGGCTCCCTCGCCGCATGGATAAAGCCCTTTCAAACTGCTCTGAAGGCTCTCATCGCGGCAAATCCTGAGCGGTGATGACGTACGGCTCTCGATTCCCGCAAGGACAGCATCGGCACGGTCAAACCCTTTGATCCGTCTTCCGAACTGTTCCATTCCTTCCAGAAACGCTCCGTTTAAGGCCTCTGGCATCAGCTCCCGCAAGTTCGCGAAGGAGAAACCTCCGCAAAACACAGGATTTACGTCTCCCAGGGCCACCGTCGGTCGGTTCGCGGCGAAATCGCCGTAGAGCTGGATCGGGATCTTTCCTCCGCCGAGGGCGAACGCACGCTCTTCCAGGCTTCTCTGGAACGCGATGCCGCCCAAAGGTCCTGCTTCCGGGAAATCCGCCGGGGTGATAGCCACGATCAGGGCACTGTTCGCGATACCGCTGTCTCTCTTAAAATTGCTCATTCCATTGACAGCGAGATGTCCCTTTTCTGAGGACGCGTTCACCACCATTCCGCCCGGGCACATGCAGAATGAATACACACCGCGGCTACTGGTGGTCTTTGCCGTCACTTTATAGGGCGCCGCTCCGAGCTTTCCGGCGTCCTCCATTCCATACTGGTTCTTATTGATCTGCGCCTGGGGGTGCTGGATCCGGAGTCCCACCGCGAACGGCTTCGGTTCCATAAAGACCTTCATCCGATCAAGCTCCGCGAACAGGTCTCTCGCACTGTGTCCTACGGACAGGATCACATGATCTGTCTCAATCACAGCGCCATCTGCAGTCATCACGCCGGTGACTCTTCCATTCTCTTCCAGAATTTTCGTGACTTCCGTCCGGAAATGCACCTCTCCGCCGCCGGCGATGATCCGGTTTCTTATATTTTTAACCACACCCCGCAGCACATCTGTTCCGATATGTGGGGCATGGTCGTAAAGGATCGAAGGATCGGCTCCCATCTCCACAAACGTGGAGAGAACTTTCCCGTTTCTTCCCGAGGTATCCTTTACCAGTGTATTTAACTTTCCGTCGGAGAATGTTCCGGCTCCGCCCTCTCCGAACTGGACGTTGGATCGGATATCCAGGGCCTCATCCCCGTTCTTCCAGAAATCTTCTACTCTTTTCGTCCTCTCCTCCACGGCATCTCCCTGCTCCAAAAGGATCGGAGCGCAGCCGTTCTCGGAGAGTGCCAGGGCCGCGAACATTCCGGCAGGACCGGCGCCGATGATCACCGGGCGCTTTTTCATTTCCGCAGTTCCGTGCTCCGGGTACGCATATGGACGGAAGCCTTCGGCCCGGATGTTCTGGTTCGCCGCCTTTTTGATGACAGTACCTTCTCTTTTACTGTTCGCGAGCATCACATCTACAATATAGCTGAATAACAGCTGCGGCTTCTTTCTCGCGTCGATGGATCTATGGACGATCCTGATCTCCCCGATCGCCGATTCATCGACTTTTAGAAGCTTTGCCGCCTTTTTCTTTATGGCCTCTTCCCCGTGGTCCACGGGAAGTGTGAGCTGATTGATCCGGATCATATGTATGTTTTTTCCTTTCCTGTTTTCCCTGGGTCCTGTTTCCCTCCGCACCGGAAAACGTCATCGTTTTTCCTGCTGCACGGCTGTTTTTTAAATACCCGGGAACGATTCCTGCTGCCACATGGCATCCGGCTGCGTACCCGGAGGACCATGCCCACTGTAAATTATATCCGCCGCAGATTCCATCTACATCCAGAAGCTCCCCGACTATATAAAGGCCGGGAACACGTTTCGACTGCATGGTCTCCGCTTCTATCTCTGCCGTGTCGACACCACCGGTGCAGATCTGGGCCTGTTCAAAGGAATTTGTCTCCTTCACCGGGATCTTAAATTCCCGGATCGTGGCACCCAGACGTTCCAGCTCCTCCGATGTCAGAAGACCCGCTTTTTTGTCCGTCTGGATCTTCGCCGCCTTCAAAAGCACCGACGCTAATTTCTTATTAAAAATACCGCTTAAAAAGTCCTCCGCCGTTTCCCCGGAAAGGACTTCCCGCTGTTCTCTCAAGAGATACCGGACCTTCGTCTCATCAAGATCCGGCAGAAAATTTAAAGATGCCAGAACTTTCTTTTTCTGGTCCAGCAGTTTTGCGGCGTACCGGCTCACCTGAAATACCGGAATGCCGGAGATTCCGTAGTCTGTAATCTGCAGTTCCCCGCGGTCCTTTGCTGCCGTCTTTCCATCCGCCGTCTGGATGCTCACAAGGGCATCCACCCGGACACCGGACGCTTTTGGGAGAAGATCTCCCTCACAGCGGAGCTGTACGAGCGCCGGGAGAGGCTTTATGATCCGGTGTCCGAACTGCTTCGCCAGCTCATAGCCGCTACCGTCGGATCCGGTAGCCTTTGCTGCCTTCGATCCACAGGCGAGGATCAGGAAATCCCCTGTGAAGGTTCCCAGATTCGTTGTGACCTCAAAGTGTTCTTTTTTTCTTCCCGCCTTTTCCACTTCGCACCCGGTGACGATCTTAACGCCGGCTCTTTTCGCACCCCTTAAAAGTGCATCCAGAACCGTCTGCGCCTGACCGGACATAGGGTAGACATATCCGCCGCGGTCCATGGTCAGGACTCCGAGATTCCGAAAGAACGCGACTGCTGCCTTCGGCGGGAAATTTCGGATCGCAGTCCCCCAAAAGCCCTTTTCATCGCTCCGGTAGAAGGACGGATCCATATAGAGGTTCGTCAGATTGCATTTTCCGTTTCCTGTGGACAGGATCTTCTTTCCCGGACGGGCCGTGTGCTCGATTACTGTAACAGCCGCGCCCTGCTCTGCCGCCGTGATCGCAGCCATAAGTCCCGATGCGCCGCCGCCGATAATGATTCCTTTCCGTCCTCTAAAGTTCTCCGCCATTCTTTTTCTCCCTGTCTCCGGTTTTTCCTGTGATCTGAGACCGATTTCCAGACTTTAAGTCTTCTACCCCAGTATCAAACAATTTCGTAACTGTTCAGTACCCTCACAGTTACGTGCAAAATCCATTCCAGCTCGGCTTCGCCGATAGGATTTTTGCTTTCCGCCGCCAAGTTTTCTCACGGTCAGCGCAGCAAATGCGCAGACCTGCCAGGCAATTACACAATTTTTATACTAGTATATCGACCTGACGCAAAAATTTCAAGTAGTAACTGTCCCGCATCTTACCCATTTCAGGCAAAAAGTACCTCAAATTGACTTTCCGGGCGGAATTTTAACTGCTGTAAGACTCCAGATAACTGAAAATTTCAGCCATTGTCGGAAACCAGATCCCCGTCATCAGCCGCTCCTGCTCCTCCGCCGGGAATTCCGCCAGGGGCATATGGGTGAAGAGGTCTGTGGTCTCCTGTCCTTTATCATAAACGATGAGATAACCTTCCTCCGCCACAAGGAAATACCGTTCCTCATCCTCCGCCACGGTCTGATTTTCAACCTGCTCCATATTCAAGACCACATGGATCTCCTCTTTTGTCTCCTTCGCAAATACCGGTTCCTCCACAGATTCCTGCATCTGTACCTCTTCCGCCCTCTGGGCTTCCTCCCCGACCGTCATGAGAAACAATGTGATCAAGCTCGCGGATGTCAGTAAGAAAAAGAAAAGAAAGCAGGATACATACTTTTTCATAGGAATATTCCTCCTTTGAAAGTATTATCTGCTTTCTTTTCTATTTTTAAACACATAAAAAACCAAATTTTTGTCCATGCACTGACAGTCAGCTGTCCCGGTTTATTTCTGTACTTTCCGCCTCTGCATCAGATGCAGTTTTCTGAACACTCTCAGGAGCTTCGTTCCGCCCGGCATCGTCTTTAACTCTGCCGCGGACAATGCCCCAAGCTTAATAAGCAGCACGCCATAAACAACTACTGCGATCATCATCGCAAACAACGTAGAAATCGCGTTGCTCTTCACCGCGAGATGCGCGAGCTGGTAGGAACCGAAGGTGAAGATTCCCATCACCGCGGAGGCGATCACCGGAATGATCACCGTTTTCTTCATCTCCTGCCGGTAGCCGAGAAGCTTCCGGATTGATCTCGCGTTCATCAAGACCATGAAGAGCGCGAACAGGATATTCGCGAATACCATGCTGTAGATTCCCATGTGGAATCCGAGAGCCATGATCTCCAGTGCGATCAGGTGAAGCACCAGGGAGATCACCGCGTGGAAGATCGGGAGGCGCATTTTATCGATGCCCTGGAGGATCGCGTTTGTGACCGTGGACACGGAGTAGAATACCACCGCAAGGGAACCGTAGATCGTCATCCGGATTGCCAGGGAATTATCCCCGGAGAATAAAAGGTCGTTTACCGGTCCCGCAAGCACTGTAAGACCCACCGTGGACGGGATCGCAACGATGCAGGAGAACCTGATCGCGGATGCCACGCGCGCTCTCACAAGCTTTTTATCTCCCACAGCCACCGCCCTGGATACGGATGGGATCAGGGAGGAAGAAAGGGCGTTTGAGATCGCCATCGGCACGTTGATCAGCAGGTGATACTTTCCTGTATATACACCCCAGATGGAGGCGAACTCGTCCCCCTGTCCCAGGGTCTTAAAGTTGTACGCGAGGATCCCGTTGTCCAGCACACTGTTTAAGTTGTAGATCGCGGAGCTCAAGATGACCGGGACTACCGTGAAGAACAGGACTCCTGTGATGTCCCCGTAGCTCTCCAGAACCTCCGTCTTGTCTCTTCTGATCCGGCGCTTTCTCATCTTCGCGCAGGCTGCAAATAAAAACAGCAGAAAGATCAATGCAGTAAATGCGCCCGCACCTGTACCGATGGTACCGCCTGCAGCGCCCCAGGCGTTGGAATATCCGTCTCCTGTCTGGTTCTTTAACACCTCTGTCTTTAACGCCTCGTTAAAGAGAAAGCTTCCCGCTGCAACGCTGACGATGGCGTTTACGATCTGCTCAAAGACCTGGGAAAAGGCGGTGGGCACCATGGTCCCCTGCCCCTGGAAATATCCGCGGAACACGCCGAGATACGCCATGATCCATACCGTCGGGGCTAATGTCCTTAGTGCGAATGCCGCATAGGGCATAAAAAATACGTCTTTTGCGAAGAAATCAGCACCGAACCAGATCACCGCGGCCGCAAAGGCACCCACGATGGTGGCATAACAGAGCGCCGCGCGTAAGATTCTCGCTGCATTCCGGTACTGCTTCCCTGCAAGTCTCGCGGAAACCATTTTCGACACAGCGAGGGGCAGGCTGTAGGATGAGAGGAGCAACGCAATATTGTATACATTAAACGCTGTTCCGTAATATCCCATTCCTTCATCACCGATGATGTTGATCATCGGAACACGGTAAGCGATTCCGATAATCCTCACGACGATGGATGCCACTGCCAGGATACTTCCCTGGACAACGAAATTGGATTCCTTTTTCTTTTTTCGTCTGTTACTTTCCATAAATTTCAGCTTTACTGTACCTGTCTGCGCCTACAATACAGATCCAGGTCTTTCCTTTGTTAAGCATAACTTCCTTTCCTGCAGAGTCATAGTAGCGGGTCGGTCCGAAGTCCCCATCCTTCTTCCAGGATACAGGAACGCACTTTCCGCCTGTAAATACATAACCCGCTCCGCCCTTATGGACATTGATATTGAGGTAATCAGTGCTGGCGTAATGTCCCCACTCCACATACTGGAAAATGACATTATTGACCGCAATCTGCCCGCCGTCGCCGTTGTGCTTTCCGCCGTACTGGAAACGGTGATACTTTCCGTCACTCTCATTGTACTCGAACCACGGATTATTCATCGTGTAGGACGGGTAGAACTTGTACGCGTCCTTCGCGTCGGATTCCGCCGGGACATACGCATTCTTCGAGAACTGGAAATGTCCCGTGTAGGTATCGCTGTAGGAAGTGCGGTAGCCCAGCTGGCCGATGGTCTTATTTAATTTCGCGCCACTTGTATAGGCGTTATGCGGTGCCTTCTTGTCCTTTGTGCGGTAGAACGCATTTCCGCCTGTGCCATCGACACCGTTGATGTTGTCCACATTTTTCAGATACGGAACTGCGAAGGTGCTCTGTCCGTAGTGGGCATAGATCGCATCGTACTCTCTCGCGAAATATGTATAGTAGGTACGGCAGCTTCTGACGGAACCGATCCGCTCGATATCATCATAGTCCTCGAAGATCGCCATGTAGCGGTTCATATCGCCCTCCACCGGCGCCTCGTAGACAACATCCGCCCGGTTGATGCCGTACTGAGGCAGGGATGCCTTATCATTGCTCATCATGACCGCGACAGGCCGTCTGTTGGCCTTCGCCACGTCCACCATCTCACCGGTCAGGTAACTCTGGATCTTTCCGTCGACCTCTTTGCGCTCCTCCGGGCCTTCCGGCTCCGTCTCCGCCTCCGTCGTCGGTTCTGTCTCAAGAACGATGGTCTTCGTCTCTTCCGGCGTCTCTGTGGGCGCCTCCGTTGTCACAGCTGCTTCCTCAGCCTTCTTTCCGCACCCGGAAAGAGCTGCCGCTGCCATCATGATTCCAATACCAATAATAAATGCTCTGCCCCGTTTTCTCATCTCCTGTAACCCCTCCGTTCCAGAATTTCTCTCTGCATGTCCTCCATCTGGATCCGCTCCTCATCCTCCATATGGTCGTAGCCGGATAAATGAAGCATGCTGTGCGCTACTAAGAATGCCAGCTCTCTCGTCTGAGAGTGGCCATACTTCTCAGCCTGCTCTTTCACCTTATCCACGGAAATTACGATATCCCCCATAAGTAATTCCCCTGTATCCGGGTCGAAGTATTCCTCCGGCGTCTCTTCCAGATGGGAAAAGTCGCCCGGTGTCTCAAAATCACACATCGGGAACGACAAAACGTCTGTCGGGTTGTCAATCCCGCGCATATCAAGGTTGATCTGGTGGATCCCGGCATTATCCGTAAGGAGGACATTCACCTCCGCGTCATACGGGCATTCTACATAATCCAGGGATTCCTCGATCACGTTTTTAATGATCTCTTCGTACGGAAGATCCAGTTTTTCCTCCGCTTCGTACTCCACTGTCACTGTCATCTCTGTTCCCGTCCTTCCCGGCCGCTTTTTCCATGTTCCGTGTAAGATCTTCTCTCCGGTTTCTCACGGCCTTCATATTCATCATATGCCTTTACGATCTTCTGGACAAGCGGATGTCTTACCACGTCCTCGTTGGAGAACCGGCAGATTCCGATATCGTTGATATTCTTCAGTACCTTAAGCGCCACGTCGAGGCCGGATACCTGGCCTGCAGGCAGATCCTTCTGGGACTGGTCGCCGGTGATGATGACCTTGGAACCGAAACCGATCCTTGTAAGGAACATTTTCATCTGTGCCTGGGTCGTATTCTGGGCCTCATCCAGGATAATAAAGGCGTTATCTAAGGTACGTCCGCGCATGTAGGCGAGAGGCGCCACCTCGATCAGGCCTTTCTCTGAATTGTGAAGATAGCTGTCCGCGCCCATGATCTGGTAGAGGGCGTCGTAAAGTGGGCGCAGGTACGGATCGATCTTGCTCTGAAGGTCGCCCGGAAGGAAGCCTAATTTCTCTCCCGCCTCGATGGCCGGACGTGTCAGGATGATCCTGCCCACCTCTCCATTCTTAAAGGCCTGGATTGCCATGGACATGCCAAGATACGTTTTTCCGGTTCCCGCAGGTCCCACGCCGAACACGATCATCTTTTTCCGGATCAGATCGATATACTGCTTCTGTCCAAGAGTCTTCGGTTTTACCGGTTTTCCATTTATGGTGTGACAGATGATATCGCGGTCCAGGGAAAGCATTTCCGTGTCCTTATCCTCAAAGGAAAGAGCCAGGGCGTAATCCACATTCTGCTCCCCGATCTCTTCGCCCCGCTTCGAGAGTTCCAGAAGCGTTGAAAATACGCTCTTCGCGCGTTTTACCGCATGATCTGGTCCGATGACCTTGATCTCCCCGTCCCGCGCCACCATGGATACGTGAAGCGTCCGCTCGATTTTTTTCAGATAACTGTCAAACTGTCCGCAGACCTTCCGCTCATGTTCTGCCGGAATGTCTATGATTGTCTCAATGATGCTCATCTACTGTCTGAATCTCCTCCTGATCTTCCGGCATGGGGGATTCTTTCGCGATGTCCTCCACCACCGTCAGTGTTCCATGAATCTTCCAGTGTGATTCACTTCTCTCTATTTTAACATCACTACCAAGGATTTGTATACCTTTTTCGGTGAGATTTTGCATATATTCGTTCAAATACCGGTCAGCAGAATCCGAAACTTCTGATTTTGTGAGGACTTTTTCGTAGGGAATATATTCCCTGGCAGCAAGGATCCCGCCGTAGACCGGAAGGTAAAAATTTTTCGAAAATCTGAGCTGGGATTCTTCCATGAAAAGTTCCCAGCTGCTTTCTTTTTTTAGGTCCGGCATCAGGAAACAGAATTCCGTATCCAGGAATTTAAAGAACACGCCCTTGCGTTTCTTTCCTGTTCCCGCGCGGATCTCCTCCACAACCGGGATCTTCCATGTAACCGTTCTCGTTGTTTCTGCGTAGACTTCCGCATCCGCATGGACTAAGTTTGTCTTCACAAGTGTCTCGGAATCATCGTAGATCGGAAGCTTCCCCGAGACCAGGACATCCCCGGTTTTCACCTCGTCCCCGGCTTTCACCCTGACAATCCCGTTCCGGACGATGATCTTTGTCACGGTGCCATCTGATCCTGCTGTGAGCTCACAGGGCGCATCTGATCCGGTCTCCGCCTTCAGGATCCCGTCATTTTCCCGCACATGGACTGTAAGCCTTGTGCCGGTCAGTTCTGCGGATACCCAGCCGATCTCCGGGAACGCGTTCCGGATCTGTTTTTCCAGATCCCCACAGGAAATCTCTTTTTTTCTCATCCCACACTGCACCGGAATCGTGTCCATGAAATGCAGCAGCATCTCATCCGTAAAACGATGATTTCCATCAAAGGAAATGTCCCACACATAAAAAGATGAAAGATAGATCAGCAGAAAAAAGGCTGCCAGACCTCCGGCCCAGAGACTTCTGCGGCGGCCCAGGATCAGCCAGAATGGAAAACCGTGCTTTTCCGTGATCCGCAGACGGACATCTGTTTTCCGGGCGATCGGCTTCAGACGTTTAAAGTTTCTCGGTGATATCTCGAAGCAGACAGTTTTCCCCTGTTTCTTGTCCTCTTTTTCCAATTCTTTCTTTTCAACATGGTTATCATATCGATCATGCCGATTGCCGTCATATTCCGCAGCAGGGATCTCTTTTGTCTCGATTTTTTCGATCACGATCCCTCTCTGCGCCGCGATATTAAAAAAGCGCTCCATCCCTCTCCCATCGATCCGGACTTTCACGCTTCCCTCCCACAATTTTTCAAATCTATTCAAACCGGATCACCTCCAGGCGGCCGGATATTTTCATCTCATCTTTATCGTAATAGCAGATCTTTAACTTTTTCCCGGAGACAGAAAGAATATAGTGCCTGCATTGGATTCTGATCTCCGTATCCGTGTATACAAGAATGCTCCTGTAATTTTCAATATGTACCGCCCGTGTCCCGATGAGCGTCAAAAGCGTCTCCCCGCCCAATGCGTCCGCAAACACCCCGGCGGAGTCCGTCCGGGTAACATCATCGTTTTTCTGCCCTCTCATGTCTTACTCCGCCGAATTATGCCTTGCAAAATCTTATGCGCCATGTCTTTCCATTATTCTTTCCTGCCTTCTGTCAACCGGCATCCTTTCGCCATATACAGGAAATTCCTCAAAATTTTCTATTACAAAAGCCGCCCCTCTCCCCGGCATAAAACCGGAGAGCAGACGCGGCTTAAAAATTCACAATTTTTAATTTGTTTTCTTCTTTAACTGTCCGCGGATCGCACCAAACAGTGTGAACGCGATCAGGGCAAGAAAGAACCAGCAGATCGGGGTGTTGAAGAATA
>ENA-OROP01001098-OROP01001098.1-human-gut-metagenome-genome-assembly--contig:-NODE-1098-length-26178-cov-5.703518_pt1 | contig 26178 bp, 25 predicted proteins | sample MGYA00242132_ERZ509056 | MGnify/ENA primary metagenome ERZ509056 (study PRJEB26280, sample SAMEA2338768) | human gut metagenome | biome: human gut; feature: human-associated habitat; material: faeces...
CTGCCGCACCTCGCTCGCCGTATCGGCACTTAGAATTATGCGGTATTGCCCTTATGCTTGTGCTTGGCTCAACCCCGCTCAAAACTCCGCGCCCAACGTTGCCGCCATGACGGCCTTGATGGTGTGCATCCGGTTTTCGGCTTCCTGGAACACGATGGACTGCGGGCCGGTGAACACTTCATCGGTCACTTCCATGGCGTCGCGGCCAAACTTTTCGCCCATCTCCCTGCCAACGGCGGTCTTGTGGTCGTGATAGGCGGGCAGGCAGTGCATGAATACGGCGGTCGGCTTTGCCTTTGCCATCAGTTCAGTGTTTACCTGATAGGGGGCAAGCGCTTCAATGCGCTCGGCCCACACTTCAACCGGCTCGCCCATGCTTACCCACACATCGGTGTATACCACATCGGCGTCCTTTACGGCATCGGTGTCATCGCTCAGGGTGATGGTAGCGCCGGTTTCGGCGGCAATGGCCTTGCACTTTTCCACCAGCTCCGGGGCAGGCCAGTACGCCTTGGGGGCACAGGCAACAAAGTGCAGGCCCATCTTGGCGCAGCCAATCATCAGGGAGTTGCCCATGTTGTAGCGGGCATCGCCCATGTAAGCGAATTTCAGCCCGGCCAGCTTGCCAAAGTGCTCTTTGATCGTCAAAAAGTCAGCCAGGATCTGGGTGGGGTGGAACTCATTGGTCAGGCCATTCCATACCGGTACGGTGGAATACTTGGCCAGCTCGTTCACAATCTCCTGGCCATAGCCGCGGTACTCAATGCCGTCAAACATGCCGCACAGCACCTGGGCGGTGTCGGCAATGGATTCCTTTTTGCCGATCTGGCTGCCCGTTGGGTCCAGATAGGTGGAGCCCATGCCCAGGTCGTGGGCGGCAACCTCAAAGGAGCAGCGGGTGCGGGTAGAAGTTTTTTCAAAGATCAGCGCAACGTTTTTGCCGCACAGTACATCGTGCAGAACGCCTGCCTTCTTTTTGGCTTTCAGCTCGGCGGCAAGGTCCACCAGATATGCAATTTCTTCCGGGGTGTAATCCAGAAGGGTCAAAAAATCTCTGCCTTTCAGGTTCATGGGGTCTTCCTCCTGTCAATCGGTATCCTCAGCCGGGCAAAGCCCGGCAGCAAAGTAATGGAATACAGTCTATTATGGCACAGTGCGCGGCAAAATGCAAGAATTTTTTGCATAAATATTCTTTTGCTTGGCATATTTATGCAGCGTGTCGCAGGCAGCTACCCGCAATTTGATTTCCATTTTGCCCAAAATGCTTGCATTTGCCGCCTAAACAGCGTATACTTGCACAGGCGGGCAGGAAAGCCCTGCCCCCGAATATGCGCTGTACTTTGAAGAAAAGACGGCAGCAGGAGGAAATTGAATATGAAAAACCGTACCAACACCCGTTGGCTGACCCAGCTTGCCTTGCTGGTCGCCGTTCTGCTTGTCATGAACTATACGCCGCTGGGCTATCTGCAGGTCGGGCCGCTGTCCATGTCGCTGCTTACCATCCCGGTTGCCATCGGCGCCATGACGCTTGGCCCTGTTGCGGGTGCCATCCTTGGCGGTGTTTTTGGCACAACCAGCTTTGTTTCGGCCCTGCGCACCCCCAGTGTGATGAGCGCCGCCATGCTGCAGGCCAGCCCGGTGGGCACCTTTATTACCTGCTTTGTGGCCCGCGTTCTGGTGGGGCTTTGCGCCGGTTGGGTGTACATTGGCATCAAAAAGCTGCTGCCCAAAAACACCAAGCTGTGCTGCGCCGTGGGCGCTGTGGCAACGCCGCTGCTGAACACCTTCTGGTTCATGCTTTCGCTGTGCGTGTTCTTTTTTAATACCGAGTATGTGCAGTCTCTCTGCGCAACCTTCGGCACCACCAACCCGTTCCTGTTCGTCTGCGCCTTTGTCGGCGTGCAGGCGTTGATCGAAGCCGTTGGCTGCGGCATTGTGGCAACCCTTGTCACCGTTCCGCTGCTGAAATTCCTGAAAAAGTAAAATAACAAAATAAACTGCCGCGGACGCCCTGCACGCTGGAAGCCAGAGCGCGGATGGCAGCAGATGAGATGCCCCGCTATACTACCCGCCGTGCCCACAGCGGCCCGGCAGAGCTGGAAGTGCTGCGAGTACAGAATGGCTGCATCGTCCGCATCACGGCGGCGGGGCGGCAGTTTGCTGCCCTGAGCGGGAGTGTCCAGCTGGCAAAGCCTGTCCGGGTTGACTGGCTGCTGGCAAGCCCGGCCCGCCCGGACGCGGTGCAGTACACAGACTGCCTGACACTGAGCAGTGCATACCGCTGGATGGAGGAAAACGCGGAAACAGAGACCGCCTCCTGCCTGGCGCTCCGCCCCGGCGGCGGGGAGCGGCTTTCGTGAACGCTTTTCAAAGCGGGCGGAATATGATAAAATAGCACTTGACAAAACAAAAAGGAGGCCAGCCTTTTGGCAACCGAAACAAAACTCCGGCAGCTGGCAGAGCAGGGCTGTGCGGTCTACTATTTTTATTCCAGCGAGCGGTATCTGGTGCGGCGGGCGGTGGCGGCTGCGTCCCAGCTGCTGGCAGCAGGGGAGGACGAAGAGACCACCGTGCTGGACGGAGCGACCCCGGGCATTGAGCAGCTCATCATGGCGGCGGGTACCATCTCGTTTTTTGGCACCCGGCGCGTGGTCGTCCTGCCGGAGATCGACCCAAGCGCTTACAGCGACAAAGACCTGGACGAGCTCTGCGAGACGCTGGGCAGTCTGGAAAACGCCGTGGTGGTGCTGGGCACCGTGTTTGACCTGGAACGCAATAAGCTCAAGCTGGGCAAGCGGGCGCAAAAGCTCATCAACCAGTGCAAAAAGCTGGGCTTTACCGAGGAGCTGGCCAAACCCAAGCCCTATGAGCTGAAAATCATGATGATCGAGCGGGCCAAGGAGCAGGGAACAAACCTGCCCGAGGGCGCGGCCGGTGCTTTGCTGGAGCGCTGCGGCGAGGATCCGTTTCTGCTGGAAAATGAGGTGGACAAGCTCTGCGCCGTTTCCGGCTACAAGACCGTTACCACGGCCATGGTGGCCGAGATGGGCACGGTCAGCCTGGAAGCAGACGTGTTTGAGATGATCCGGATGATCACGGCCAAAAACGCCACGGGTGCCTGCAAAAAAATGCAGACACTGCTCCGCCTGCAGCAGGAGCCCATTGCCATTACAGCGGCCATGATCGGCAGCTATGTGGACCTGTACCGGGTCAAGCTGGGGGCGGTCCGGCGGAAAAACTACAGCACGGTCTTCAAGGATTTCGGGTACAGGGGGAGCGATTACCGGCTCAAGCGCTCGGCGGAGACAGCCGCCCACTACACGCTGCCCCAGCTGGAAGCCTGTATGCAGGTGCTGCTGGAGCTGGATAAAAGTTTGAAAAGCCAGCCTGTGGACGACGAGGTGCTGATGGAAACGGCCCTCTGCCGTCTGGCACTGGCGGGGAGCAGCCGATGAACGAAGCAAATTTTGTACACACCAGCCGGGTGCTGATCGTGGAGGGAAAATACGATGCAGCCCGGCTTTCCCATTTGACCGACGCCATGATCCTGCTGACGGACGGGTTTGCGATCTATAAGGACAAAAAGCGCCAGCAGCTGTTCAAGGCGCTGGCGAAGAAGAACGGCCTCATTCTGCTCACCGACTCGGACGCGGCAGGGTTCCGCATCCGCAACTACATCACCAATTTAGTAGGGGCGCAGAATGTGGTGCAGGCCTATGTCCCAGCCATCCACGGCAAGGAGAAGCGGAAACCCCAGCCCGGCAAAGAGGGGCTTCTGGGCGTGGAGGGCGTGGACGACGCCATTGTGGTCAAGATTCTGCGGGAAGCACTGGGCACGGAGGCCGATGCGGCAGCCCCCCGCCCGGAGGGACGGCAGATCACCTATACCGACCTGTACGATTGGGGCCTTTCCGGCACGGCAGGCAGCGCGGAGCGGAAAACAAAGCTCCTCAACGCGCTGGGCCTGCCGCCGCGCCTCTCCAAAAAGGAGCTGGTGGAGGCGCTGAACCGTCTGTACAGTTTTGAACAGTTGAATTCCATGCAAGAAACACTCTTCAAAGATGAAGAATAAGACGATTGAAAAACCCGGTAATCCGGCGGGGATTGTGCTATAATAGTAACATTATGCGCACTGGGTGTACGGAAACACCCGCAGGGCAAAAATCCGGCTGCACAAATCGGTGCGGCGGTGGAAGAAAGAGGAGAAAAATCATGGAACGAGAAAAACTCAAATCAAGACTTGGGTTTATCCTGCTTTCCGCAGGCTGTGCCATCGGCATCGGAAACGTATGGAAATTCCCCTACATGGCCGGCCAGGGCGGCGGCGGCGCGTTCGTGCTGTTCTATCTGCTGTTCCTGGTCATCTTGGGCCTGCCCATCATGAGCATGGAGTTTGCAGTGGGCCGCGCCAGCCACAAGAGTCCGGTGCGCGCCTATCATGCACTGGAAAAGCCGGGCCAGAAATGGCACATCCACGGCTACTTTACCCTCATTGGCTGCTACTTGCTGATGATGTTCTACACCACCGTGGCCGGCTGGATGATGCATTACTTCTACATGACGGCTGCGGGTAAGCTCTCCGGCCTGACCGCGGATGAAGTGGCAAGTGCCTTTACCGAGATGCTGGCAAGCCCCGGCATCATGGCGTTCTGGATGGTCGTGGTGGTCGTGTTCGGCATCTTTGTCTGTGCCCGTGGCCTGCAGAACGGCTTGGAGCGTGTGACCAAAGTCATGATGATCGCTCTGCTGGCCATCATGGTCATCCTGGCCGTCAACAGCCTGTTCATGCCGGGGGCAGCTGAGGGCCTCAAGTTCTATCTGGTGCCGGACTTTGCCCGCATGAAAGAGGTGGGCGTCGTCAACACGCTGGTGGGTGCTATGAACCAGGCGTTCTTCACCCTGAGCCTGGGCGTGGGTGCCATGGCCATCTTTGGCAGCTACATTGGCAAAGAGCGCGCGCTGCTGGGCGAGTCCGTCCGTGTGGTGGTGCTGGATACATTCGTAGCCATTACGGCCGGCCTCATCATTTTCCCGGCTTGCTTTACTTATGGCGTGGACCAGACCTCCGGCCCCAGCCTCATTTTTATCACCCTGCCCAACATTTTTGCCAACATGGCCATGGGCCGGCTGTGGGGCAGCCTGTTCTTCCTGTTCATGGCGTTTGCCGCTCTCTCCACGGTGCTGGCCGTGTTTGAGAACATCATCTGCTGCGATATGGAGCTGATGCACTGGGACCGCAAAAAGTCCAGCTGGGTCAACCTGTTCCTCATCATTGCCCTCTCATTGCCCTGCGTGCTGGGCTACAACCTCTGGGCCTGGGATGGCTTTGCCATCTTCGGCGGCGCCGTGCTGGATCTGGAGGATTTCCTCGTCAGCAACCTGTTCCTGCCGCTGGGTTCTCTGGTCTACCTGCTGTTCTGCACCTCCCGCTATGGCTGGGGCTGGGAGAACTACAAAAAAGAGGTCAACACCGGCGATGGCCTCAAAGTGCACGACTGGATGCGCGGCTACCTGACCTACGGTTTGCCGGTCATCGTGCTGTTCATCTTTGCATTTGGCCTGTACGATAAATTCCTGGCGTAACCCGGCAGCCGGGGCCGCTGTAAATGACCACTGACCCCTAAGAGGCGGCCCTCCTTCCCGGAGGACTGCCTCTTTTTGCTTCCACAGGAGGAAAATGACCATGTATATTCTGATCTGTGATGACGAGCCAGCGGTGGCCCGGCAGGTGGAACAACTTGCCCGGCAGCACCTGGAACAGCGGGGCATCCCGGTGCAGTGCGCCGTCTGCACCCGGGGCGAGGAGGTGCTGGCCCGGTCAGACCTGGCCCAGTACCAGCTGGCCCTGCTGGACGTGGACCTGGAGACCATGACCGGCATTGCACTGGGGCGGCGGCTCAAGCAGCAGAACCCGGAGCTGGTGCTGGTGTACATTTCAGCCTATCTGGAGTTTGCTCCTGAGGGCTACACGGTCCGCGCGTTCCGGTATCTCCTCAAGCGGGATATGGAGCGGATGCTGCCCAGCTGCCTGGACGCCGTGCTTGCCGAGCACAGCCGGGAGTGCCGGACGCTGCCCATCCGGCAGGGGCGGCGCGAGACAGAGGTACCGCTGGATCAGATCTATTATCTGGAGAGCGACCTGCGCAAGATCAATGTCTATGGTGAGACGCTCCACAAGCCGCTCTGCTCCTACTACGGCAAACTGACGGACCTGCCCGCCTCCCTGCAGGAAGACGGTTTTTTGCGGGTCGGGCGCAGCTTTGTGGTCAACATGCGGTATATCCGGCAGATCAGCAATTATAAAGTGATGCTCCAGAACGGCGTGGAACTGGGCGTCAGCCGGAACGGCTATGCAGCCATCCGGGGCGCTTATCTGGAGTGGAAAGGGCAGTTTGGCGATGAGCTATGAGTTGAAGATGAAGCTGCTGATGCACCTGGTCTGCATCGTGCAGTGGGGCGTGTTTGCCCTCATCCACTGGGAGATGCTGGGCAAAGGCAAGTGGAAACATCCCTTTGCCTGTACGGTGCTGGCATTGTGCGGGATGCTGGTAATTTCGCTCTGGATCGATTTCGGCTTTTTCAATGCCGCTTCCATTGCGTTCAACGTGCTGTACCTGCTGGTGACATCGGCGTTTTTTGGCGGGACCATCCGCCAGAAGCTGATGTCCTGCATGGCCAACGGCGTGGTCTGCCTGCTGACGGAAAATACAGTCATATATCTCTATACCTATATCGAAGCGGTTCCGCCTGCGCAGGTGATCCGGCAGCCGCTGGGCGTTCTGCTCATGGCAGCGGCGATGCTCATCGTGGGTGGCATCACGGCTCAGATGGCAAAGCACTGGGGCCAGAAGCAGGCGCTGGAACCGCTGCAGCTGGTGGTTGCCATGTTCTTCCCGGGGGTGGTCGTGGTACTCAACATGCTGCTGATGGTCTCGGGCGGCCGGTTCGATGCCACCCAGTTCAGCGTGCTGTTTACGGTGGGGCTCACGGTGGCGGTGTTGGTGCACCTGCTCTTTGTCCAGATGCTCAACGAGCAGGTGGTGCAGAAAAAGGATTCTCAGTACCGTGCCACATTGGAGCAGGAGCGGGCGGAAGCCCTGATGGAATCCTACACCACCCAGCGCCGCCTGACCCATGAGTTTGCCAACCATCTCGAAGCACTGAGCCTAATGCTCCAGCAGAACGACGTGGCCGGGGCCCGCGGCTACCTGACCTCCATCAGCAAGACCATCCAGATGAACAGTGCCATCCTCAATACCCACAACCCCCTGCTGGACGCTCTGCTCAGCAAAAAGTACGAGGAAGCAGCCCGGAAAGGGGTTATGATGTACTTTGACCTCTCAGACCTGAAAGACATCCCGCTGGATCGGACGCATCTGGTCATCGTGGTGTCCAACCTGCTCAACAATGCCATTGAAGCGGCGGCACAGGCGGCCCCGCCCGAGGTGCATGTCCGGATGAAAAAGACGGAGGGAGAGCTGGTGATCTCGGTGCGCAACCGGGTCAGACAGAATGTGGAGATCCCGGAGGGGCAGCTGCCCCGTTCCACCAAGCGTGAACCTGGCCACGGCATGGGGCTGGCCAATGTCTGTGCGGTGCTGGAGGCGCACGACGCCGAGTACACCCTCAGCTGCCGGGACAACTGGTTCCGCTTTACTTGTGCGTTCCCGACCAACGGAATATGACATCCTGAGATGCAGAATATGACAACTCCCGTGCAATGGCGGCACAAATCTGCTATGATAAAGGCAGTAAAGGCGACCTGAGCGGGAATGGCGCTTTGATTGCGGCCGGATTTTTCCGGGGCGTCTGCTGATGCATAAGGCCCTGCGATGCGTGTGTGCAGGGCCTCTGGCCTTTGCTTTCCGAAAGTCTGACGAGGCTCTTGGCGGCAGTCTGGGGATTGCTGTACATAGAGAACTTGACCGCTGTGTGGCTTGCGGCGGGCGGCACCGTGTGTGGGAACGGGGTGCTGCCCGGCGGGGCTATGTGGTTTTGCAGGTCAAGAGCTTCGCCGGGCTTTTTCTTTTTTACCGTTTTGTCATATTTCACGGTTTGTTTCTTGTTTTTTCACCGGGTGCATGGTAAAATTAAGATATTCTTGAACAAGAAAATTCACAAAACTTTAAATTTTACAGTTAAAATACCCGGAAAGAAAGTGGGCGGAGCGGATGCGAAACAAACGGGCCGGAAAGGCTGTGACAGCGTTGGCCATGGGAATTGTGGTGGCCGCGGGTCTGGTGGCTGTGGGCGCAAAGGAATCCGGCCCCAGCCTGACGTATCATGAGCTGCTGGTGCTGGCCGGGGATAAGACTCAGGCGGCCTCCGCGGAGCAAGATCTGGAAGTAGCGTCTGGCCTGCCGGAAGCCATCGGGGAAGAAGCGGTCGCTGTCAGCAAGTTAAAAGAAGAGCTGGAAGAGATCAACGCGGAAAACAGCGCTTCCAGTGAGGCCGTGCCGGAAGAGATGCCGGAGTCCGAGGCGGCTGCCGCGGAAGAAAGTGCCTCGGCGGAGAGCACCGCCCCGGAGGCTTCCTCGGCCTCGGAAGCCGCCGCGTCTTCCGTGCCATCCAGTGCGGCGGAATCCCATGCTGTGTCCGAATCCGCCAGTGCCCCGTCCAGTACAGCGGCCAGCAGTGCCCCCACTGCGGAGGAGCTCTGTGACCGGCAGGTTGCGGAGTATATCCGCCAGATCGAGCAGCTGCAGGCCCGCAGTGAAAAGCGGCTTTACAGTATTATGCTGTCGGCCTATAGCGAGTATATGTCTCACCCGGTGGAGGAGCGGAACCTTGTGACGAAAGTGTCTGCGGTCCTCTCCAAGAGCGGGGAGCTAACGGCCGCCCAGAACCAGTGTGACGCGGAGTTTGCGCAGATCATGGCTGCCATGCGGAAGACCCTGCGAGAAAATGGCCGGGATGAGAACATTGCGGATGAGGCGGAAAAAACCTATAAGCAGAAGAAAAACGCCCTCATCAAGGAACTGACCAGCCAGGCCTACAGCGGTGGTGACGGCAGCGGCCAATCCGGCAAATGGCTGGCCGAGCACGCCGATGGAAACATCGTGGACTGAGATGGAAATAAGAAAAACAGCGCCGCTGCGGCTCTGGGAGAATTTCCTGAGAAATGCAGCGGCGCTGTTTTGCAGATGAAACACTTTCGTGTCCTGAACTTCACGGAAATCAATTTACAAACCTGAAGAGATATATTATAATAAAATCGCTGTGTTTCGATATAACACAACCAAAGGAGGAAAACTTGGTGCTGGTTACTCTGATTGAGAGCGTTTACAATTTTTTGTGGGGAGATCTGCTCACTCTGCCGTTGGGCGGGGTGACGCTCAACCTCTCCCTTATGGTCATCCTGCTGTTTACGGCGGGCATCTATTTCACACTGCGCACCCGGCTGCTTCCGATGCGGCTGTTCCGGGATATGCTGGACGCTGTCTGCGAGAAAAAGCAGGGGAAGCAGGGCGGCCTTTCGTCGCTCCAGACGCTGGTGGTCTCCACCGCTACCCGGGTGGGTATGGGCAACCTCGTTGGCGTGGTGGCGGCGGTTTCCGTGGGTGGTGCAGGGGCCGTGTTCTGGATGTGGGTCACGGCGCTGCTGGGGGCGTCCACTTCCTTTGTGGAGTCCACGCTGGCGCAGAAATATAAGGAGCCTGATCCGCTTTATGGCGGCTGGCGCGGCGGCCCGGCATTTTATCTGCACAAGCTGGCAGAGCGCAAGCGGGGGAAGCTACTCAAAAAATCTGTTGTGGCATCGCTGTTTGCAGTGTCAGGCCTCATCTGCTGGTGCGGCATCAGCCAGGTTATCAGCAACTCGGTGAGCGAGGCGTTTTCCAATGCGTTTTCCATTCCGCCGCTGGTGACGACCCTTGCGCTTACCGCGCTGGCAGCAGTCATCGTCCTGCGGAAAGATGCAACGGTCAAGAGTCTGGATGTGATTGTTCCCATCATGGCGGGCTGCTATTTCCTCATGACGCTCTATGTTGTTTTCACCAATCTGCCGCAGCTGCCCGGCGTGCTTGCCCGCATTTTCTCGGAGGCATTTGGCCTGCGACAGGCGGCCGCTGGCGGTTTTGGAGCCGTAGTTATGAATGGCGTCAAGCGAGGCCTTTTTTCCAATGAAGCAGGCTCCGGTTCTGCTCCCTGCGCGGCGGCGGCTGCCGAGTGTGACGACCCGGTCAAGATGGGATTGGTGCAGGCGCTGGGCGTTCTGATTGACACCATCGTGATCTGCAGCTGTACCGCTTTTGTAATGCTGCTGGCGCCGGAAAGCGTGACCGCTGGGCTGCAGGGCATGAATCTGTTACAGGCAGCGATGCAGTACCATCTGGGCGGCTTCGGAGTGGTGTTCATTGCCGTCACGCTGGCACTGTTCAGCTTCTCAACGTTTATCGGGATTTTGTTCTATGCACGATGCAACGTGGCTTATCTCTTTGGCGACCATTGGGGCTGGCAGACCGCCTATAAGCTGCTGGCACTGGCGATGATGCTGGTGGGCGGTGTGGCAGCCTATACGGTCGTATGGGATTTGGGCGATGTGGGCATCGGCCTGATGACCATTTTCAATATGATCGCTCTTTACCCCCTGTCCGGCGAAGCTTTGACCGCTCTGCAGGAATATGAGAAGAAAAAGCACCTGAAATAAAAATCACGGAAATAGAAGAAAAAAGCACCGTGCCCTGCTTGTAAGATGCAAGCCAGGGCGCGGTGCCTTTTTTTCTGGAGGAAAATGAGAGATAGAGGGGCATTCGATCGGCTTGATTGCTGAAAAGTATAAGTTTGTCAGAAGAAAAGCACAGGAACTTATGGAATGAGAAACCGCTGATGGTTCAGAACGGATAAGAAATCAGACAATTTGTAAAGAAAGCTCAAGCTGATGCGATTTTTTTAGATAGTAATATAATGAGGACAAGGCGAAAACTATTGATTGTTGACGAGACACGTGATAAAATAATATGAGACTTAAAATGTGAAATAATGTCATTTGATAAAATACAAAATATATTTATTGCTGATTACTGACAGGATAAAGCGACATGTTAAATCAATTGAACGATACGTATGAATATTGAATACAAATTTCGTCAACAAATATTGTCAAATTTCTGAATTCGGAGACTTAAAATGAAATGACTGCACGGGAGAAAAGGAAAAATGAATGCGGTGAGTTTAGAGAATAAAACAATTTTAGTCACAGGGGAGTGTGAAATAATACGCGGCTGTCATAATAGGGACAAGGGTACGGCAGAGAATGAAAGGCTCCGCACCCCGAAGTTCATATTTTCTTACCCGAAGAATGAACGACTGATCTTCCTGAACGGCAGAAATGCCGCACAGAAAGAAATCTCGACCATGAGGGTGGGGTGACAGCCAGCGGACAGGTGTACGAACCTATCCGCTATTTGTGTTGTCTGAAACAACCAAAGAATTGAGTGTATGGGAATTGGACGTTGTTACAAGTAAAGGAAAGGACTGTTTTCCGAAATATACGAAGCAGTTTCTAAACCATTATTACGGTATGAATGAATTTTTTAGAGGAGAGAGTCAGATGAAGAAAAAAGATGAAATAAAAGTGTGCTTGGTGGGTTCATCTGGCGGTCATTTGACCCACCTTTATATGTTAAAGCCTTTTTGGAAGGACAAAAATCGTTTTTGGGTGACCTTTGACAAAGAAGATGCGAGAAGTCTTTTGGAGGGAGAAAAAGTCTACCCGTGCTACTTTCCGACAAACCGTAGCATCAAGGCGCTCATTAAGAATACTAAAATCGCGTGGGACGTGCTGCATAAGGAAAAGCCGGATTTAATCATTTCCTGTGGTGCAGCAGTTGCAGTCCCATTTTTCTATATCGGAAAGATGATGGGGGCAAAGCTGGTTTATATCGAAGTCTTTGATCGAATTGATAAGCCGACAATGACAGGTAAGATGGTTTATCCCATCGTGGACAAGTTTGTAGTGCAGTGGGAAGAACAGAAAAAGGTTTATCCGAAAGCGGTTAACCTCGGCAGCATTTTCTGAGTAGGGGTAAGAAGTAATGATTTTTGTGACGGTAGGAACACATGAGCAGCCGTTTAATCGACTGATTCAAAAAGTAGACGAACTGAAATGCGATGGTGTTATCAAAGATGATGTGATTATCCAAACCGGCTTTAGTACATATGAGCCGAAATACTGCCAGTGGAGCAAATTGATTCCATATCAGCAGATGGTAAAGAATGTGGCTGATGCAAGGATTGTGATTACGCATGGAGGTCCGGCAAGTTTCATTATGCCGCTGCAGATTGGTAAAACTCCTATTGTTGTGCCACGTCAGCACCAGTTCAACGAGCATGTGAATGACCATCAGGTGGAGTTTGCACGGAATGTGTCAAAGCGAATGGGCACGATTATTGATGTGGAAGATATTGAAACACTGGGTGATATTATAACGAACTATGACCAGATCGTTGCAAGTATGGGACATGGTATAAGCAGCAACAATGCGAAGTTCAATGAAGAGCTGGAAAAACTGGTAGAAAAACTGACGCGTGGATAAGAAACCATTGTAAATGGAATAGGGAAGGAAAATCATTCAATGGAAAAATATAATATCTCAGTAATTGTTCCAGTTTATAATGGAGAAAAATATATAAAAAGATGCTTGGATTCAATTGTAAACCAGACGATGTTCAAGAGACTTCAGGTTATTGTAGTGGACGACGGCTCTACAGACGATACATTAAATATTTTAAGAGATTATGAAAAAAATCATAAAAATATTATGGTGCTGAATATTCCTAATGCAGGGGTATCAAATGCACGTAATGTAGGAACTGAAGCGGCAACAGGTGACTATATAGCGTTTGTAGATTCGGATGACTGGATTGATTGTGACTGCTATGAAAAAATGTACAGCAAAGCAATGGAATCTGGGACGGATATTATTGCGGCAGGGTTTTATATCAGTGATAATAATAAAGATATTCTGAAAAATTGCGTGACGAATTGTGAGACAAAGAAAAGTCAAAAAGAAATGATTTTGGACTTTTTGAGTGGGAAAATAGATGTTCATTGCATTGATAAAATCTTTTCTAGAAAAATTGTGGAAAAAGTGCGATTTGAGACGGGCTTAAAGACTGCTGAAGATAGACTATTTTTGTTTGAGACATTTCTGCGTGCACAGACAATGTATTGTATGCCAGATATATTCTACCATTACTATCAGAATGAAAATTCTGTGATGCACAATAAGAACACAGTATTAAATATGGACGGTATCGTGGTATCACAGATGATTCAAGAAAAGACTGCACTGGAGTTTCCTGATTTGGAACCGTATGCAGAAGCAATGTATATTAGCATGGCATGCAGAATGTATTGCGAATTGGTGGCAGAAAATCAGAAAGAGAATAGTCAATATGTGAAGCTTGAAAGCGATATAAAAAAGTACAAATTATCGGCTGCGATTCGTTATATGTCTATGAAGCATTGGGCTGGCGTTTTATTTGCCAAGATAAGCCCGAAATTGTTTCATGAACTTCGAAAAAATACATTTATCAGGTTTGTAAAATAACAGGTGTAGAAATGAAGAAAGTACTAGTGTTCGGAATGACAGACAATCCGGGCGGTATAGAAAGCGTTATTATGAACTACTATCGCCAGATTGACAGAGATGAAATTCAATTTGATTTTTTAAGCAACAGTCCCTTTATAGCATATGAAGAAGAAATAAAAGCACTCGGCGGGAAAATTTATTTTGTAACATCCAGAAAGAAAAATTACTTTAAATTTGAAAAAGAACTCAATGCATTTATGCGTCAGCACGCTGCTGAGTATGAGGCTATCTGGGTGAATGTCTGTATGCTATCGAATATTGACTATTTGATTGCTGCAAAGAAATATGGGATCCCAAAAAGAATCATTCACTGTCACAATTCGTCAAATGATGGAGGAAAAATCAAATATTACGTTCACCAGTACAACAAAAAACGTTTGGGAAAATATGCAACACATTTTTGGAGTTGCTCGGAGACAGCATCTTCGTGGTTCTTTGATCAACGGGTGATGCAAAATCCGAATTATAAGGTGATTGTGAACGCTATTGATGTGAAAAAATACGAAAAAAATGAAGAAGTTAGAAACCAGTACAGAAAAGAACTTCATGTTCAGAATAAAATTGTAATTGGTCATGTGGGAAGATTTCACTTCCAAAAGAATCATGCTTTTTTGATCAAAGTTTTCGAATGTCTCTCGGAAAGAAATGAAAAATATCATCTGCTGTTGGTAGGGCAAGGGCAACTTGAGCCGGAAATACGGGAACTTGTAAAACGGGAAGGGCTTGAATCAAAGGTTACGTTTCTTGGCGCGAGGGGAGATGTAGATAAAATTTATCAGGCGATGGATCTGTTTATCCTGCCTTCTCAATTTGAAGGCCTTGGTGTTGTTGCATTAGAAGCACAGGCTGCACTTCTCCCTTGTGTTTTGTCAGGTGGTGTTCCTGAAATTGCACGTGTGAATGAAAATGTTGTATTTGTGCCACTGAAGGATTCGCCAGAACAGTGGGCGGACACTGTAGAAAAAATGCTTGGAAAAATACAGGTGGCCAATAAAATGATCGGATCAGAGTATGATATCAGCACACAGGTGGAAAATTTTGAAAAGGAATTGATGGGTAAATGAAGTTGAGGCTTATACTAAAAAAGAAAACAAAAGTCCCATTACTCTCAATCATATCCGTTTTTATGTTTTTGGATTTGATCACAATAGGGTACATAAATTCTCCATTTTATACCCTGATACAGTATATTAGTCTGTTGGCTGTCACTATATATGTAACACTTCATTGTAAATGTATAAAAAAAGTATCAGACGTAATGTTTTTGATGCTGGAGTTTACAGTGATGGGATGTATAGTTATATCATCTTATTTAAATCATGTTGATCCAGCGCTGTTGAGAGGAGCTGTCTATTATGGTGCATTGAATTTTATCGTGTGCATCCTTCTGGTAGAGGCTGGAAACAGGGGAATGATTGATGAAGTATTGTTTGGTGGAAAAATATATTTATTGATTGTTTTGGCACTCAATGATTTGTTGATGTTGGTGATGCCGGGAACCTTTTATAATATTTCAGGGCGAGACATAGGCACCACACTGCTGGGCAATAAATTCAATGTTGCGTATGCTCATCTGGTGTTGATGTTTCTTCTGGTATTTGAAGAAAAAAACGAAAAAAGACGGAACAGAAAAGTTGTTGCGTATGCAATTTTGCTGTCGGTAGTATGTAAATTTGTGGATTGCAATACAACATTGCTTGCATGCTGGGTATTTGTGATGCTGTATTTTCTCCCGGAAAATCTGAGGAAAATTGCCTCAAATCCAATCACATTTATTGTTGTATTTTTTCTGAGCGGGTTTTTACTGCTCTTTTTTAGTGGTATTTTAACGTGGACACCTGTCCGCTATTTGATTGTAGATATTTTGCACAGAGATGCCACATTGACGGGAAGAATGCAGGTGTACGATTATATTTATGGCATTGTATCTCAAAGCAAGTGGTGGGGATACGGGTACTATACAGATATCTTCAAGAAAACCTCAATGTGGTATGCAAATGCTCAAAATGCCATGTGGGATTTCATTATTTGTTATGGTTTCATTACGATGGCAGCAATGTTTGTCTATATGATGTCAAGCGTGTGTAAATTTTTTAAAAACGAAAGCAGTGGGTGTTTTAGAGATACAAATTGGATTACATTTTCGATGCTGTATGTATATGTCTTTATCGGCATAGGAGAAATCGTTTACAATAAGCAATTTTTCTTTTTTATTGCGTTGCTGTGGGCTGAATGCTCTACCAAAGGTGTTCGAGTGAGGAAATGAGTGTAATGAATCAAGATACGAAAGTCTCTGTGATTGTCCCGGTCTATAATGTAGAAAAATATCTGGATCGCTGTGTGGAGTCAATTGTCAGACAAAGCTATAAAAATATTGAGATCCTACTTGTGGACGATGGATCAAGGGATAACAGCGGAAAAAAAATAGATGAATGGGCGCGCCGTGATATGCGTATTAAGGCCATTCATCGTGTGAATGGCGGTTTATCGGCAGCCAGAAATACAGGAATCGAAAATACTACGGGAAGCCATCTTATATTTGTGGACTCTGACGACTGGATCCATGAAAACATGGTAGAGAATATGGTAGCGGCATTGAGCGAGGGAGAAATTGTATGCTGCGGAATGATTCGGACGGATGGAAGAAAGAACGCTGATATTGAATGGTTTGCAGAAAAGCAAATTGTATCGGGAACAGATGCTGTAAAGATGCTTGTGGAAAACTCTCCTTTTACAAGTCATATCCCCAAAAATATATTCCCGAAATGGTTGTTTGATAAAGTAAGTTTCCCAGAGAGAAAAGTGTATGAGGACATTCGTACAGCGCATAAACTTTTCTTACAAGTGGATAAGGTCTGTATCCTGCCAGAACATTATTACTACTATTTTGAACGAAGCGATTCGATTACAAATGTGGTGAAATTAAGCAACCAGTTAGAATGGTTTGATGCATTGAATGAGCGGGCAGAAGAGCTGGACTTTATGCTGACCGCGGAAGAAAAACAGAAAATCCGTGCACAGCGGGCAGTGGTTATGTCGCTTGCCATTGTACAAAATCAATTTTCGGATAGCGAAAAAGACCAGTATAAAGACAAGATGAAAGAAGTAAAAAGCTTTTTGCAAGAGCGAGAGACGGGAAAAGCTGTCAAACAATATGCAACACGTTCACAATTCGTATATTTTTATATGGCGAAGACTTTTTACTATTCAGCCAATTTGATATACAGATGTATGGGAAAAAAGAAAAATGACAACTAAATCTTTGGTCTCCGTGATTGTTCCGGCCTATAATACGGAAAAATATATAGATAAATGTCTTGATAGCCTTTTGCATCAGTCCTATCGTGAAATGGAAGTGATAATGATTGATGATGGTTCTAAGGATGAAACGGGAAATATTTGCAAAAAATATGTGCAAGCAGACAATCGCTTCCGGCTGATTCAAAAGAAAAATACAGGCGTATCGGATAGCAGAAATGTCGGCATCCAGGCGGCAAAAGGAAAATTTTTGGCATTTGTGGATAGCGATGACTATGTAGCTAAAGATTATATAGGAACGCTGGTTGGAGAGCTGAAAAATGCTCAATTGGCATGCGCAGAGTATTTCTTAGTGCAGGGTAGCCAAAAGCATCCACACAAAGCAGCACTTGCAGGTACAGATCGGAAAGCATTAAGTGCTGCGGAGGCGATTGATATGCTGCATAGCCCAGATGCATTTCAGGGATATTTATGGAATAAGATTTTTTTGAGAGAAATTATCGAAAAAGAAAATATCTGTTTTGATTCGCGCGTTAAAATATGGGAGGACATGCTTTTTTGTTTGAAGTATCTGACAAAAATCGAGTCCGTGAACTATATTGGAAAGCCTGTTTACTACTATGTTCAGCGGGAAAACAGCGCAATGAACGATGCTGATATTTGGAAAGAAAATACACATCTCGCTGCGCTTGATGAAATGTGGAAAATCACCCGAAATCGAGAAGGACCGTTTCATGACTATATCAGAGATTTCTATGCGAATGATCTTGCGGGATTGCTGGGTAAACCTGGCTTTCAAGACAGAGACTCTATAGCGGATACATTGAAAATGATAAAAAGTATGCGAGCGAAGCTTTCGCTGAAGCATAAAGTGAAGATAATGCTGTTTCAATGTAAAAAATGGTAATTGGAGCATTCTCAAGATAAAAAGATTGCCGATTGCTTAACATGAATCAACACAATATAAATATTGATATGGCAATCAGGAGGAATTTTTGTGACCGACGCAGGAAAAAGAAAAATAGGAATCCTAACATTTCATAAATCAATCAATTATGGGTCTGTTTTACAGGCATGGGCACTTCAAAAGACCTTACAAAGATTTAGTAGCGATGTCCGCATTATAGATTATGAACCGATTCCGTACGATCAGATGTACGGACTTTTTAAAAAGGCATCGTCAAAAGCTGATTGCATTTATAATGTAAAGATATTGCCAATTGCATACTTTATAAAAAGGCAAATCGACTCGTTTGCAAAGTTCCGAGAAAAAGAACTTTCGTTGACAAATCATGCCTATTATAGTGTTGAGGAACTGGAAAAAGATTGTGCAAATTTCGATACTTTGATATGCGGGAGCGATCAAATATGGAATGTTCATGCACGGGATTGCGACGATTCTTTTTTTCTTCCTTTTGAATTTCAAGGGAAGAAAATTGCGTATGCGGTAAGTGTGAATAATACGGATTTCACAGAGGAACGGTGCGACAACCAATTGAGGGAGGACATCAGGGATTTTTCTGCTATTTCTTGTCGAGAAGAAAGCGGATCAAAAAAGATCAGTCGTTTTATCGATTGTAAAAATGTTTTTACGGCGCTGGATCCAACGCTTTTGTTGGAAAAAAGTCAATACGACGAAATTTGCTCTCCTAGAATTATAAATCACGAGTATATTTTTTTGTACAATGTCTGGGATGGTGGAGATGCGCTATCAATTGCAAAAATGATTTCAACTTCTTATAAAAAGCCTGTCTATACCATGCTGACAAAAAAACGTGTGAAATCTATCCTGAAAGTAGAGAAAAATGGAGTGCACGTGTTAAAAATGCATTCAGCGCCAGGAGATTTTTTGAGCTTGATTAAATATGCGGATTTTGTAATCAGCGATTCTTTTCATGGAACGGCATTTTCATTGATTTATGAGAAACAATTTATAAGTGTAAATCAAAGAGAAGGAATAGATGATAGTAGTTCCTTGAGAAATGATGAAAGGCTGGTCAACATATTGGAAACCCTCGGTTTGAAATCTCGACTTGTTTCAATATACGACAAAGATAAAATACTGAATCTGGATTACATAGATTACACGCTTGTTACACCCCAAAGAATGGATATTGCAAAACAGTCAACTGGATGGCTTGCGGAAAAATTAGCATGAAATGAGAACATAAGAAGCAGAAACATGATTGATAAAAAGTTGAACGAAAAGAAATAGAAATGATAGAGTTTCGGTGCGCGATTACTGCTTGATTATTTAGGAGATCGGAATGGAAATGAACCGAAGCAGAAATGCTACACGTAATATAATATTTGGAGTTATCCTGAAAATATATCAATTGGTACTTCCGTTTGCAATGCGTACGATTATTATGTACGAATTGGGCGTAAAGTATCTCGGATTGAATAGCCTCTTCACATCAATTTTGCAGGTTTTAAATCTTGCAGAGCTGGGAGTAGGCAGTGCAATGGTGTTTTCCATGTATAAACCCATTGCCAAAGAGGACTCAAGAACCATATGTGCTTTGATGAAGCTCTATAAAATCTATTATCGATTGATTGGTCTTGTTGTGCTTGCAGCCGGATTGATTTTGCTGCCGTTCATTCCTAAGCTGATTGCAGGGGATGTTCCTGACGGAATCAATGTTTATGTTTTGTATTTACTGAATTTAATGGCTACAGTATTTACATATTGGCTGTTTGCATATAAGAATAGTATTTTGCAGGCACATCAGCGACAGGATGTCATCAGCAAAGTGACAATTGTTACGGACACATGCAAATATATTTTGCAGATTGGGATGCTCTTTTCCTTCCACAATTATTATTACTATGTATGTGTTTTGTTGCTTTCGCAGATATTCAACAACATTTTGACGGCGCTCGTTTCCAATAAACTGTATCCGCAGTTTCAGGCGGAGGGAAAGCTCCCAAAAGAAACAGTTAAGGAAATCAATCAAAAAATCAAAGATTTGTTTACTTCTAAACTTGGGTTTACAATTGTAAGCTCTGCGGATACGGTTGTGATCTCTGCCTTTTTAGGTTTGGAGGCATTGGCGATATATCAAAACTATTACTATATTGTCAATGCAGTTATAGGATTCGTTACAATTATATATTCATCTATCACAGCAGGTGTTGGAAACAGCATGATTGTATGTGATACAGAGAAAAATTATCACGATTTTCAAATCTTTACATTTCTGGCATGTTGGATTCTGGCGTTCTCTGTAAGTTGTTTTTCCGGACTGTTTCAACCTTTTATGAAGCTTTGGATGGGAACGGATTTACTGTTACCATACCAGTTGGTGATTTTATTATGTGTTTACTTTTGGGTCTATGAATATATTATGATGGCAAGTGTTTATAAAGATGCGGGAGGAATTTGGCATGAAGATCGTTTCAGACCTCTTATTTCAGGATTGGTAAATTTAAGCTTGAATCTGCTTACGGTTAAATTTTTGGGCCTTTATGGAATTGTTCTCTCTACGATTGTCAGCATGGTCGTTATCAGCGCACCGTGGATCACATCGAATATATTCAAACTGATTTTCAAAAGAAGCGCAAAAGAGTACGTTGCAAAGTTGGGATATTACCTGTTTACGGCAATCGTAGCAACAACAGTAACTAATATTGGAATTAAATTCATCCCCGATAATGGCTGGCTTTGGTTCGTTGTAAAAGCAGCTGTATGTGTTGCGGTATCAAACGCTACAATTTTTCTGATGATGTTTAGAGTTCAAGAGTTTTCGGATGCAGTTTGGCTGATTGCTAGGATGTTCCATGCAGAGAAACTTGTTCAAAAGCTTAAACTAAATAAGGAAAGTGAAAAATGATAGAACTATTTGCGGAAAAGAAAAATTGCTGTGGGTGCGGTGCTTGTTCCAGCATATGCCCGAAAAATGCAATTACGATGCAAGAAGATGAATATGGCTTTATATACCCGGAGATTGACAGTAAAAAGTGCGTAGAATGCGGATTGTGTATAAGTTCGTGCCACTATAAAAGTGCAGATGATTTACATACGCCGATAAAAAGTTTGGCAGCGGTCAATAGAGATGATACACTGCTTGAAAACTCTGCATCCGGGGGTATGTTCTCTGCAATAGCAGAAGCTTTTTTGAATGAGGGTGGATGTGTATGTGGAGCGGCAATGGATTTTAAAGACAATGTCGCAGATGTTCGACACATTATGATTCACTCTCTAAACGAATTGTATCGGCTTCAAAAATCAAAGTATGTGCAGAGCAGTACGGACAAGATTTACAAAGAACTGCGGACCCTTTTGAAAAAATGGAGAGAAAGTGCTGTTTTCGGGTACACCCTGTCAGGTTGAAGCGGCAAAAAGCATTGCAAAGAGAGCAGGGGGAAAACTCTATACGATCGATATTATATGCCATGGTGTGCCTTCCCAACGGTTCTTTAATGACTTTATTGCTTGTGAAGCAGAAAAGAGAAAAATGAAAATCAATTCGTTTGATTTCCGTGACAAAAAACATGGGTGGGGTGAAAAAGGGAGTATTGTATGTGCCGATATTAAGGGGGATGTTATTGAAAGCCCAATTGCCCCAGATACAACATCATACTACTATTATTTCTTTAATGGCGAAATTTCAAGAGAATGCTGCTATCATTGCCCTTATGCACAAAAGCAACGTGTGGGTGACGTAACAGTTGGTGACTATTGGGGAATTGAACAATATAATCCTGAGCTCTTGGTAGAACATGGCGGCACAATCAATAGTCGGAAAGGCGTTTCATGTTTACTGATAAACACAGAACAGGGACAACAACTCATTGAAAAGTATGGCTCAAAGATTGAAAGTTATCCGGTTGAATTTTCTAATATTGCTCAAGTGAATACACAGCTGAACCAGCCAGCAAAACATACAGATTTGCGAAACAAAATCTTTGAAAAATACAAATCGAATGGATATGCTAGAGTGGAATCCATGTTTGAGTGCTATCAGCAAAAACAGAAAGCGAAACAATCTGTAAAAAATTGTATGCGCAGAGTTTTGCCCAAAAGTACGATAAGGCTGCTGAAAAATTTAAAAAATCATTTGTAAAGAGGAAGATTAGTAATGGGAAAATATTTTGGAACAGATGGTTTTCGTGGTGAAGCTGGAATTACATTGACAGCAGATCACGCCTACAAGGTGGGCCGTTTTCTAGGCTGGTATTATAATACTCTGCGTGAGCGTAATGGTGATACCGAACCTGCTCGCATTGTCATCGGCAAGGATACTCGTCGCAGCTCTTACATGTTTGAATACAGTCTGGTCGCTGGTCTGACTGCTTCTGGCGCAGATGCTTATCTGCTCCATGTCACTACAACTCCGTCTGTGGCGTATATCGCTCGTGTGGATGACTTTGATTGCGGCATTATGATCTCCGCCAGTCACAATCCGTACTACGACAATGGTATCAAGCTGATCGACTGCTACGGTGAGAAAATGCCGGAGGAGACCCTGCTGCTGGTGGAGGACTATATCGATGGCAAACTTCACGTGTTTGATAGGGACTGGCCGGAACTGCCTTTTGCGCATCGTGAGCATATCGGCTGCACGGTGGATTATGTGGCAGGTCGAAATCGTTATATGGGTTACCTAATTTCGCTTGGCATCTACTCTTTCAAGGGAGTTAAGGTCGGTTTGGATTGTGCCAATGGAAGTTCTTGGAACATCGCCAAGTCTGTTTTTGATGCTCTCGGCGCAGATACCTATGTTATCAATAATCAGCCCAATGGCTTGAACATCAACCTGAATGCTGGCTCTACCCATATTGAAGGACTGCAGAAGTTTGTTGTGGAAAAGGGCTTGGATATTGGCTTTGCTTATGACGGCGATGCTGACCGCTGCCTGTGCGTAGACGAGAAGGGTAATGTTGTGACCGGAGACCATATCCTGTATATCTACGGCTGCTATATGAAAGAGCGTGGCAAGCTGCTGACCAACACTGTGGTTACGACTGTTATGTCCAACTTTGGTCTGTATAAGGCTTTTGACGAAAAGGGCATCGGCTATGCAAAAACTGCTGTCGGCGACAAGTATGTCTACGAGTACATGGCAAAGAATGGCTGCCGTATCGGTGGTGAGCAAAGCGGTCATATTATCTTCTCCAAGTATGCAAGCACTGGTGACGGCATCCTGACCAGTTTGAAGATGATGGAAGTCATGCTGGCTAAGAAAAAACCGATGAGCGAATTGGCAGCACCGCTGAAAATTTATCCGCAGGTGCTGGAGAATGTTCGTGTAACGGATAAGAAGGCGGCACAGAACGATGAGGCTGTGCAGACAGCAGTAAAGAATGTGGCTGAAGCACTGAGCAATACCGGCCGTATTCTGGTTCGTGAATCCGGCACGGAGCCTGTGGTGCGTGTTATGGTAGAAGCTCCTGACCACGACACTTGTCAGAAATATGTTTCCGAAGTTGTCGATGTGATTCGTGATAGAGGATACAGTCTATAAATTGAAAGGCTAACTACTGGAGATAAACACACATCAGGAAAAAATTGAAATAGCGTAAGTGTATGTAAAACGGTAAGGTTTAATTTTGAACTTTGCCGTTTTTCTTTTTGTTCAAGATTGTGAAATTTTCAACGCCTCATGAAAAAGAATCACAACTGAAGACGAAAATAAGGAAGCGTAGCATTGAAAGATTTGCTATACGAAAGGTACAGGCTAAGATCGGATGGTTCTTGGCGAAAACGTATCTCGTTTGTTCAACGTGAACGAACTGCCCAAGAGAACAACAGATTGTTGCATCGCAGAAAAGCGAGGAGCGCGAGTAGCAAAGTTCGGATTTCCACCCGGGCAGTTCCGGCCTGTAATCTTTATCAGGAAGGAGTGCAATGCAAGACATTCTGACATGCGCAATGGGATTGGATGTGCGCTTGAGTAGATTCGAGTTCTGAAAGCCGATATAACCGATGAAAAGTTCGGGTTTTAGAATTTTAAGAAGATGAACTCCATTGGTGAAAGACCTCTTGCAGAAAAACAGCAAAAGTGATTTAATATTAAAAGAAAATTAAAAAAAGACTGAAATAAGACAAAATTTTTGAAACATCAAAGAAGTGCGGTGATTTAAGTGAGCAAGGAACGACTTAAGCGGATTTTTGATGCTGTGCAAGGCACACCGTTATGGTCTATGCAGCTAATTAAAGTTAAAGCCGAGAGAGAGGGTGTGACATATCATGACCGTGAGATTTGTTTAAGACCAGAAGGTAGTATAAGAGATTTTGCGCATCAATTGTCGAAGTATTACCTTTCGGACAGTGGAATTGATAGCTTCGCCAGTGTAGACGATTATACAGGAGATGTTGTGGGCAATGTAATATATAAACTTCAAAGGGATAATAACCTTATACAAAATGGATTTGATGCGCTGATTAATGAAGCGGCAAATCCAGATACAGAAGGTCCGATTGGACAATGCAAATACAGTGCTTACATGATTTTGGGAACGATTTCTCTTCAGGACGAACAACTTCCAATTAAGTTTGTTTCAATGCAATCGCCTATTACGGTTATGAATAATAAATTTTTATGGCGTGAAACGAATACGTTTAATAAGGTATCAGAGCCAATCTTATCGTTGAAAAAGACGGTGGATGTCATCATAGCAGGAGATACTGTCTATATGCTGTCTATGGCAGGCGAAAATCTATTTGGTATGGAGAGAGCTTATAAGGCGGTATGTAAAAACAAAGTAAATGATATAATCGCGTGTGACTTTTTAACAAACGCGGAGCAGTTTGAAAAAACTGCAACAACAGGGCAGAACCCAAGAAGATTTGTTTCATATAACCAATCAAGACTGGACGCACTGAAAAATGCAAATCGTCGAAAGAGCCTTGCTAAAAAATTTGGACTTCAACTAAGTGACACTCGGATCAATACTGATGATAAACAAACAACAGAGAGATTGATCAAATTTCTATGCAATAAGGCTATGCTTGATCCACTGGATTCGTCCCCAGTGGAAGTGGCGGCTGCAAAAAGCTGGAAGTGATTTTGACTTATGGGTAAATTACGATTCGCTATCTGTATGTACTATCTTGCTTTTACTCCGTTGTGGATTCTTGTCGTTTTGACAGACATTTTCAGCATAATGGATAATGAAGCTGATTTATACACGGAAAAAATAAGTATTCCATTTCTCTTTGGAGCATTTTTAGTGGCGTTGCATATAGTAAGGAAAGAACTAACTTCTGAAAAAGTTGATAATGTTCAACCAATGCACTTGAAAAACGTAAAAGAAGAAAAGTTTGCAGTGGCAGAGTTTATGATGTCATTCGTTTTTCCGATGTTTGCATTTGATTTTACAAAATATCAAGGAATACTGTTGTTTTCCGTTTTCTTTTTGATGTTCGGCTGGCTTTGCATAAAACACAATTATCTTTGTGTTAATGTCGTTCTGGAAATAATGAAGTATAAAATTTATGACTGTGAATGTGTGAACATGGACAAAATCAAGTATGAGAAGAAAATATTGAGCAACCGAAGACTTATAGAGCAATCTAATACTACGGTGCTCACAAGAAGAATAAACAATGAGTACCTATTTGACTGTGGAAAGTCTAATTTAGAATGAATAAACTTAACGGTTGCAAAGACTAACTTGCATGCGTAGGGTAATGGAAAATTGTAGCTGTTGAGAAAAGAAAATAATGCTATGCGAAACGGTAAGGTTCGATTTTGAACTTTGCCGTTTTTCTTTTTGTCCAAATTTGTGAAATTTTCAGAACTGTATTCCAAAACGGCTCTGCGGATTCCTATTAGTGTAGGGGTTTTCAAAATCTTTTATGAAACAGCTTTCCGCTAGTTCTATAAGTGGGAATTGAACAAAATCTATATTCTAAAATTAGGCAGTTCAACAAAATTTGAAAATCTGGTTGCCAAACACCCATTTTAGATTGTTATAGGTAGAGGGGAACATTGGAAAAATGAATTTTCTTTGAATTTTCAAAAGACCCGGTTTAAAAACAGCCATTTGAGTTTGTATAGGGTGTAAGGACTATTTTTCCAGACTGACCGCTTCTCTATGGCTTCCCTTGTGAAAGCCTCTGACTTCTTAAAAAGTAACATCGCACCTTGAAAATTTTATGAGCCACCCCAGCAGGATACCTCTGGTACTGAATGTGCATTCTGCGCGTCTTACCGGAAAATACGCCGGAGAAAATCGGGCAGGAACGGGCTGGGACAGAGTGGACAGTGGTTAAGAGCAAGATTCGCCTTTGTATACGAAACCGTTCCTACGGGCAGTTTCTCCACGGCGGCATCTTGATGGGGATTGCGCTCCCCATACCCTCACATCGTGCAAAATC
>ENA-OROP01001100-OROP01001100.1-human-gut-metagenome-genome-assembly--contig:-NODE-1100-length-26141-cov-5.453002_pt1 | contig 26141 bp, 20 predicted proteins | sample MGYA00242132_ERZ509056 | MGnify/ENA primary metagenome ERZ509056 (study PRJEB26280, sample SAMEA2338768) | human gut metagenome | biome: human gut; feature: human-associated habitat; material: faeces...
AGCAAACTGTATACACTCCATACACGCCTACCATCTATACCTCATTTTACATCCAAAACAAGAACTTCTCTGTTCTGATAAAGCGCCCTTGCCATGGCAAGTCTTTGTCTTTCTCCACCTGACAAATCAACACCGTTAGGGTCAAATATTCTAAGAAGCATAGTGTCTATTTTGTTTTCATATTTGTTAATCTTTTCATCCAAACCACTTTTTTCCAAAGCCTCCATTGTTCTGTTTTTGTCCGTCTCATTTTCAGGCTTCATTGAAATATTCTGCCATACCGGAAAAGCAAAAATTTCAATGTTTTGGAACACAGGCGCAAATATTTTAAAATATGTATCTCTGTCATACTTTTTTACATCAACTCCATTAAGAAGAATCCTTCCCTCTGTTGGCTCATAAAGTCTCATAAGAAGCTTTGTTAAAGTTGTTTTTCCTGCGCCGTTAATACCAACTACCGCCAACTTGCTTCCCGCTTCAATAGTCAGATTAATATTCTTTAGAACATATTTTTCGTGTCCCGGATATTTAAAAGATACGTTTTCAAATTTAAACTCAAATTGCTTCAAGCCTATATTCTTACTTACGCCCTGGCCTTTTTCAATGTCAGGTTTGTCCTCATTCCAGTCCATAAATGTTCTAAAATCGTCAAGTTCCATTCGGTTCATATTCATCCAAACCATATTGCAGAACATATCTGTCATAGCTGTGGAAAATGATGCAACCAAACCTATGTATAAAACAAAATCAGAAATGCTCATTCCCTTATTTAAAACCATATAAATCAATACTACGTATAGTAATAAATTCTGAAAAAGGCGAAGAAAACTCATCTTTGCCTCGCACATTACCCATTTTCTGTGATTTTTTTTGCAGGCTGCATAATAAACTGTATTTATGTCTTTCCACGTCTGTTCAATAAAATCCTGCATTTTAAATAATCTTATGTCTTTAGCATATTTAAAATCTCTTGCTGTGGAAGAAAAATAATAATTTTTTCTAAAATTAGATGACATTGCATCTCTAAAATTTACTTTCGTCCACTCCATTGTTGAATCAAGGATTTTATATATAAAATATGAAATAACTACCAGCACCAAAATTATCAAAGGATTAATTACTGCTATTGCTGCACCTGCTATAACTACAAGTACAATATTTGAAAGAATATTACTTCCTCTTCTACAGTAACCACTAATTCCCTGATAGTTATACATTGCATGTTTTGATCTTTCAATCAAATCAAGGAAATCCGGATTTTCCATATTTTTAAAATCTGTTGTAAATGATTTTCTAAGATATTTTGAAACTAACCCCTTATATACCTTGTCCCAGGCATACTCGCCTACATATTGAGCCTTTGTGTTAATAAGCTTTACTACAAGAATTATAATTCCCACTGCTACCAACACTTTAATCATTGTGTCTGTTGTAACTTTATTTTCTACTAATGCCAATACAATCTTTGGAATATAAATTCCAATAAGCATATACAATGCCGACAATACTCCCATTACAATCATTGCTATAATAAACTGATTGTTTAACTGCCATGTCAGCTTTACTGCATATACGAAATTGTTAAACATTCCATGCTTAGTCGCCTGTATTCCTTTTCGCTCCCTTTCGTGAGATGCAGAAAAGAAATTCTTAATTGCCTCCAATATTTTCTTCATATACATTCCCTCTTTTACTTTCATTGTGGGGGTCCTATGGTAACTATTGCAACTCTTTTAATTTTCGCAACTCTATGCAACTTTTACAACTCTTTTTGCAACGAACTTTTCGGGGATAAATAATAGATTTTAACAAATTTAGAATTTGATTAGAATAAATTATTGATTTTTCAATACTCCCTCTTTTCTACACTAAAAACAGTATAACATAATATCTATGATTTTGGGAAACTATTTAAACTTCCAGTTTATGTAGTTTGGTAGAAGACAAGGTTAATTCAATTCAAATAGGTAATTACCCCATAGAAGCAAGTTTATGCATACTATGGGGTAGATTTCAAGATTCATTGTTATTGAAAATAATATGAATTGCCCCATATGATTAAGTTTTCTCTTTTTATGTGGCAGATACAAAGATTCATCATATTCAAACTAATATGTAACTACCACATAGAACCGAGTTCTCATATTCTGTGAGGTAAGGTTGTACCATACGAACAAGAAATTTCAAATATGGTACAGATATTAGCTTGTTCCTGCTTAACGCAGAAGAAATCTGTACCATACAAGCAAGAAATTTTACATATGGTACAAATACGAGCTTGTTCAATCTCAAATCAGAACAAATCTGTACCATACGAGCAACAAATTTCATATATAGTACAAATACAAGCTTGTTCAATCTCAAATCAGAACAAATCTGTACCATATGAGCAAGAAATCTCATATATGGTACAAATATAAGTTTGTCCCAGCTCAAATCAGAAAAAATCTGTACCATACGAGCAAGAATTTTCATATATGGTACAGATATTAGCTTCTTCCAGTTCAAACCTGAACAACTCTGTACCATATAAAAAAGAATTACCGTATATGGTACAAATATAAGTTTTACGCGATGTTTATTAGCTTCACTCCAGTCCACATCTCCTTGTCCTTTGGACAAGAAGCATTCCTTGCATTCAGCTCGGTCAAATATAATATGTTTATATCCTTTCCATAAATGCAAAAAAAAGAACTATGCTACAATAAATTTCCAGTATCAAACATAGTTCTTTATTACTCTGATTTAATTTAAATTTCTTATATTATAATGCTTCCTTGATTGCAGCCATTAATTCATCATATGTTTCAAAAGCTGGAAGTTCAGGATATTCTTTCTTGATTTCATCTGTGCTTCTGAATAAAAATCCTGCCTTACTTGCCTTAATCATTCCAAGGTCATTGTGGCTGTCTCCGCTGGCAATTGTGTCATATCCGATTGACTGCAATGCCTTTACCGTAGTAAGTTTTGAGTTTTCAATTCTCATCTTAAATCCTGTGATTTCTCCATCTTCTGCTACTTCCAATGAGTTACAGAAAATTGTAGGATAACCTAACTTCTTCATTAAAGGTCCTGCAAACTGTGTAAATGTATCACTAATAATAATTACCTGAGTAATCTCTCTTAATTCATCTAAAAATTCTTTTGCACCAGGCATAGGATCAATCTTTGCAATTGTTTCCTGAATTTCCTTAAGTCCTAATCCGTGCTCTTTTAAGATGTTAATTCTATAATTCATAAGCTTATCGTAATCAGGCTCATCTCTTGTTGTTCTCTTAAGTTCAGGGATTCCTGTTTCTTCTGCAAATGCAATCCATATTTCAGGAACTAATACTCCCTCTAAATCTAAACAAACAATATTCATTTTCTCGTTTCTCCTTTAGTCCATTAAAAGTCGTACATTCACACTGTACAGTTCAACATTGTAGCATACTTTTTTTGATTTGTCTAAAAGTTATAAGTCATTATTCAACCTGTGCTTACACAATGGTGGAATAATTACCTTTGGGCACAACGGTTAGCTTTCATATATTGGCTCAAAATCATCTGCTCCATGACCGCATAACGGACAGGCATAATCTTCCGGCAACTTACTTCCCTCATAAACATAATTGCAAATCTTACATCTCCAACCAACAATTTTTTTGCCATCTTCTTTTGCAGATGCTGCATTGTTTTTCGGCTTTATTTCATTTTGATATTTTGCATAAGTTATAGGTTCTTTATCGCTTAATACCTTTGCATCAACAACTTCTGCAATAAATAATGTGTGTGTTCCAAGATCATGTTGCTCAACAACTTTTCCACTAATAACTGCGCAGGATTGCCAGCCAAGATATGGTACATCATTACAATCTGTAGGTGGTGTAATGTTTCCAAACTTGTCCACATCTCTTCCTGACTGAAAACCAAAATGCTTTATTGTTTCAAATGTACAATCATTGTCCAAAATGCTTACTGCAAAAATACCACTTTCTTTAATCAAATCGCAAGTGTAGTTACTGTTCAATACCGAAATTGCTATTCTTACAGGATTGCCTGCTACCTGAATACAAGTGTTTGTAATACAACCGTTAGCCACTTCACCTGCCTTAGTTGATACCATAAATACTCCGTAACTTAAATTATATATTGCTTTTTTGTCCATATCTAATCCTCCATTTCACTATATTGATTATTTTCCGTTTTGCTTTTTATTTATAATATCATAACATTTTTATGGTTCCAACATAAATACTTTGGAAAGCAATTTTTTATTTGTAATTATCTATTGACTATTGTATTATACCCGATTTATTATATTTGAGAAGAAAAAGAAAGGATTTTTTATTTATTATGGACCAACAAAAGTATAAAACGGAGAACAAAATTTTAAGGCTGTCACTGGGAGGCACCGTTACTTTTACAGTATTAGAAATCATCGCTTCCTTTGTCTTAGGTTCAAAAACCGTAATGACTGACGGCATATTTGACTTGTTTGACTTATTACTATTGCTTCCAATGTTTATTTTGGTTCCTTTTCTATACAAACCTGTTTCTGAAAAGAAACCTTATGGTTTTTCTCAAATTGAATCATTACTTGTTCTTGTAAAATATATTGTTTTACTTATTGTAGTTATCAATATGATTACAAACAACATTACAGTTTTACTTCACGGTGGACACACAGTTGATGCCACAAACGTTCTTATATATGAAGCTTCTCTTTGCGTGTGCTGTATAATTATGTACCTTGTGCTTCATTATCTTAGCCGTGACTATTCCTCAATGATAATTAAATCAGAGCTTTATTTGTGGAAGGTTGACATTGTAAGTACTCTTGGAATTTCAGTTGCATTTTTGTTCCAGATTTTCCTTACACACAGCCCAATTAATTTTATTATCCCTTACATAGATTCTTCTGTGGCAATTATTGTTGCATTATTCCTTGTAAAAGAGCCAATTGTGCAGATTATCAAAAACTTAAAGGAATTGGTTTTATTCTCGCCTGACCAACAGATTATGGATGAAATCAGAGAAGTTGTAAATAAGGACATTAGCAATTATGAATATAGTCTTGATTTCTTAGATGTTACACAAACAGGGCGTAAAACATGGATTGAAGTCTACGTTAAAAGCAAAAATGACACTGTAAAAATCAAGGATTTCAAAAAAATACAGGAACATATCACAAAAGATTTGATAGATAAATTTGACCAGATTTATGTTGAAATAGTTCCTTCTCTATAACTTGTAACTATAATTTACGATTAAATTTCAAGAATACTTTTCACAAAGGAGATTTTAAATGAACCTTATAAAAGAAAAATACAAAGGCTTATTAGTTTGCCTTGCAATCGCAATTCCTGCCTGGATACTTGGCAAAATCTTTCCTATTATTGGAAGTGCCGTTATTGCTATCATTGCCGGTATGGTTATTGCTTTATTCTGGCAACCGGGAAAAACTTTCAAACCGGGAATTACTTTTACATCAAAAAAGATACTTCAGTATGCAGTTATTTTATTGGGCTTCGGTCTTAATCTTAACGTAATATTTAGTACCGGAAAGCAATCACTTCCAATAATTATTTGTACAATTTCCACATCTTTGATTATAGCATTCGCACTTCACAAAGCTATGCACATTGATTCAAATATCAGTACTTTAATCGGTGTAGGATCTTCTATTTGCGGTGGTTCTGCCATTGCTGCAACAGCACCTATTATTGATGCAGATGATGACGAAGTGGCTCAGGCTATTTCTGTTATTTTCTTTTTCAATGTTTTAGCTGCTTTATTGTTTCCAATGTTTGGACATTTCTTAGGCTTTGATACAACATCCGGTGAAGCCTTTGGTATATTTGCCGGCACTGCTGTTAATGATACTTCATCAGTTACAGCTACTGCTTCTACTTGGGACAGTATGTGGAACCTTGGAACTCAGACACTTGATAAAGCCGTTACAGTTAAGCTTACAAGAACTCTTGCAATAATTCCTATTACTTTGGTTCTCGCTTTATTTAGGGCAAAACAGTCAGGTAGCAATTCAAATGAAGGTGGATTTAGTTTTAAGAAAGCTTTTCCTATGTTTATTTTGTGGTTTATTGTTGCTTCTCTTATTACAACAATTGCCATAAGTCTTGGTGTTCCATCATCAGTATTTGCACCACTTAAAGAGCTTAGCAAATTCTTTATTACTCTTGCCATGGCTGCCATCGGTCTTGGCTGTAATGTTGTCAAGCTTATCAAAAATGGTGGCAAACCTATTTTGCTTGGCGGCTGTTGCTGGATTGGTATAACTTGCGTAAGCCTTTTACTTCAGCACGTTTTAAGCATTTGGTAAATATAGAATTTAGTGAGCATATAATTTGGTAAATAACGACACTTATTCCAATGACCTCCTATTGCTTAAATATTACAAAATTGTTACAATTCTTTTTGTAATTGGCCAGTACAAATCTTAAAATAAGGAGGACGAAACTATGTGTTTTAAATTCAATAGTTGCGACCAGTTATTTAACGCTATTTGCAAATTCTTTAACTTTGGTTGTTAATTAGTTATTTTTAGAAAATAATATTCATATGTGCTTTGGCACAAAAAAAAACAGAGGACGATGTTTTGTTTGCCTGTTAGATGTTTAATCTAATGAAAGCAAGACACACCTCTGTTTTTTATATACTTATTTAAAAATATTTTCTATTATTTCTTAACTTCTAGTTTTTTATTAATATTAAAATTCAAGTCTTATTTTATACTTTATTAAATTTTTTTGCTATCAACCTTAAAGCAATTTCATTAATTTACAGTTCTCAATGCCTGCGTCCCAGAATTTTTCCAACGGAATATTTTGCACCTGACACACAATGCTTGAATCCATTGCTCCATGTCCCACAATAATAACATCCTTACCTGCATCTAACTGTGGCTGAACTACTTCCTTAAGAAAACTTCCTGTTCTGGCAAATAAATCATCAAAAGTTTCTCCATCTTCCACACCCGGATAATTAGCCGGATCCTTAAACAACTTTCTAATAGGGCTTCCCTCTATCTGAGACGGATGTGTTACACCTTCATACACGCCAAAACACATTTCCATAAGCCTGTCGTCATATACAATAGGAATGTTTCTTCCTTCCAAAACAATTTCGGCTGTCTGCTTTGCCCTAACAAGCGGTGAGCAATAGCATATGTCAAAATTAACATCTTTATATTTTTCTTTGGCTTGCTCTGCCATCTGAATGCCTTCTTCATTTAATGGAATATCTGTACGACCTTGAAGCTTATGCTTGGCATTCCAATCTGTTTTTCCGTGTCTCATAATATATAACATAACTTTTCTCCATATCTTTTGCTAATCTAATATAATTTATACGGATATAAGCTTAACTCATTCAGGTTATTTTCGCAACTGTGACTTCATTGGAACAAATTCAATTTTCAGCTGCATTCCCATACCTGCTGCAAATCTCTTTAATAATTTTAAAGATGGATTTGTATTTTTCCTTACTCTATGTTATGCTTTCTAAATACATCTAAAAAGGTAATAAGAAAGGTAAAAATGTTATGAAAAAAAATAATGAAAAAAGAAGCTCTTTCTCTGGAAAGCTAGGCTTCGTTCTTTCGGCTGCAGGGGCTTCTGTAGGACTTGGAAATATTTGGAGATTTCCTTATCTTGCTGCTAAATACGGTGGTGGTATCTTCTTATTAATATATATTGTCCTTGCCCTTACTTTTGGATATACAATGATTGTAGCTGAAACTTCTATTGGTCGTATGACTAAGAAAAGCCCTGTTGGTGCTTTTAAATCATTTAGTAACTCTAAGTTTGTATCTTTAGGCGGATGGATTAATGCCATCATTCCTATACTTATCGTTCCGTACTATTCTGTTATCGGTGGCTGGGTTATTAAATATCTTGTCGAATATATTATTGGTGACAGCAAACTTTTAGCAGGTGATGACTATTTTACGGGATTTATTTCAGGCGGTTTTTCTGCAGAAATTTGCTTTATTATATTTACTTTTATAACTTTGGCAATTATTTATGCAGGTGTTAGAAGCGGTATTGAACGTGTATCAAAATTTATGATGCCTATACTTGTTGTTCTTTCACTTATCATTATGATTTATTCTATAACAAGACCGGGAGCAATGGCCGGTGTAAAATATTTTCTTGTCCCTAATGTTAAGAACTTTTCATGGATGACTGTAGTTGCGGCAATGGGACAGATGTTTTATTCACTATCTATTGCAATGGGTATTTTGATTACATTTGGTTCTTATATGAAAAAGGATTTGTCAATTGAAAGCTCAACTAAAAACGTTGAAATCTTTGATACTGCTATTGCCATTATGGCAGGACTTATGATTATTCCTGCTGTTTTTGCTTTCTCAGGTGGAGATCCTGATGCGTTAAAAGCCGGTCCTTCTCTTATGTTTATTACAATTCCTAAGATGTTTGAAAGTATGGGACTTAGTACAGTTGTTGGTATACTTTTCTTTACATTAGTACTTTTTGCTGCACTTACAAGTTCAATAGCCTTAACAGAAAGTGCTGTTTCAACTTTTGAGGACGAATTTGGATGGGGAAGAAAGAAATCAACTATTATTCTTGGTGGTATTATGATTGTTCTTGGCAGTCTTTCATCATTTGGCTATGGTCCTTTAGGCAGCATCAAAATTATTGGAATGCAGTTTTTAGACTTCTTTGATTTCTTAACTAATTCAGTAATGATGCCAATTGCTGCATTTGCTACATGTATTCTTGTTTCAAAAATAATTGGTCTTAAGAAAATCGAAGAGGAAGTTCTTCACGGCGAAGGCACATTCCGCAGAAAGAAAATTTTTAACTTTATGATTAAATACCTTTGCCCATTATTTGCGGCAATAATACTTTTAAGTTCAATTGCAAATGCATTTGGATGGATAACAATCTAAGGATTATAAGAGTGCGAAGCACGTAGCAATCTGTGTAATCATATCTTTTTTTAAAACGTACCCCACTATTTCTATTTTTTGAAATGGTGGGGTACGTTTTCTTTTGTTTCAAATTATATGTTGTGTTCAATTAGTAGAATTTGGGGCTACGTACCCAGAGATTTAAGCTTTTTCATATAGCGAGGTACATTTGCCTTTGATTCAAACTATATGTTGTGTTAAATTAGTAGGATTTGGGGCTAACGTACCCCGAAAATATAGAAATTTTATATATCGGGGTATTTTGGTTGCTGGCATATACAATATGTTGTGTGAATAAGTGTAATATTGCTGATTTCGTACCCCGAAATTTAACCAAATCTCTATGTCGGGGTACGCCGTACTTTTTACTTCTCATATTGTTGTTTCCTTTATCCTAACTCCCTATGGTTTTAGACAAAGAAGATGCCATATTATTGATTTACTCTCTAATATGGCACCTTCTTGTTTTTTATTTAATTTTAGCTTTTTTGCTTAAGCCTCTCTTAACAAGAATCTTTTTGTAAGATTTCTTCTTGCTCTTTGGAACCGTTATTTTTGCTTTCTTGTTTATACTTTTGAAAGCCGATTTTCCAACCTTTTTTAAAGTCAATTTCTTTGACTTGATTTTAATATTCTTAAGTTTCTTACAATTATAGAATGCCTTACTTCCTATTTTGCTAACGTTCTTTTCAATTGTAATACTTGTAAGATTCTTGCATTTCTTAAATGCATTGCCCCCTATTGCTGTAACTTTATAAGTAACATTTCCTATCTTAATTTGTGATGGAATAGTTGCTTTTTTAAGTTTCTTATCAATAGGGCAAACATATTCTACCTGCTGGTTCGGCACAATCACTCTGTAGATTGCGTTGGTTGTAGCATCTTCATAAGTACTTCCAACATTATACTCTTCTTTCAAAACATCTACTGTCTCAGTTTTAGTCTTTCCACAAACTGTACAAGTATATGTTCTTGTTCCCTGTTCTGTATATGTTGGCTCTTTTGTTATTTTTCCAGAATCCCACTTATGGCCTTTGGCTTCTGTCTTTATTGTTTTTCTGCTTATTTCTTTGTTGCATACTGTACAATAAACTACTTCGTCATAACTTCCTCCAGCTTCGCATACTGCTTCTGTTGCATTCTCGATTTTCTTCTTGCCTGCTACGTGTCCTTTTGCCGGAATAACTGTTTCATCCTTCTTGATGTCACATCTCTTACAATGAATTGACTTTAGACCTGTTTCTTCACAGGTTGCTTCCTTATCTACTGTGAAATCATTGTTCCAATCATGTCCTAAGGCTTCTACTTTTTCTGTCTTGGTCTTTCCACAGACTGTACATTCGAATGTCTTAACTCCTTCTTCCGTACAGGTTGGTTCTTTTGTTATTTTTCCAGAATCCCACTTATGGCCTTTGGCTTCTGTCTTTATTGTTTTTCTGCTTATTTCTTTGTTGCATACTGTACAATAAACTACTTCGTCATAACTTCCTCCAGCTTCGCATACTGCTTCTGTTGCATTCTCGATTTTCTTCTTGCCTGCTACGTGTCCTTTTGCCGGAATAACTGTTTCATCCTTCTTGATGTCACATCTCTTACAATGAATTGACTTTAGACCTGTTTCTTCACAGGTTGCTTCTTTATCAACTGTAAAATCATTATCCCAATCATGTCCTAAGGCTTCGACTTTTTCTGTCTTTGTCTTTCCACAGACTGTACATTCGAATGTTTTAACGCCTTCTTCTGTGCATGTTGGTTCTGTGGTTACCTTGCCCTCGTTCCACTTGTGACCTTTTGCTTCTGTCTTTATTGTTTTTCTGCTTATTTCTTTGTTGCATACTGTACAATAAACTACTTCGTCATAACTTCCTCCAGCTTCGCATACTGCTTCTGTTGCATTCTCGATTTTCTTCTTGCCTGCTACGTGTCCTTTTGCCGGAATAACTGTTTCATCCTTCTTGATGTCACATCTCTTACAATGAATTGACTTTAGACCTGTTTCTTCACAGGTTGCTTCCTTATCTACTGTAAAGTCTTCATTCCAATCGTGACCCAAGGCTGATACTTTCTCTGTCTTGGTCTTTCCACATACCATGCATTGGAAGGTTTTCACTCCTTCTTCCGTACATGTTGGCTGGGTGGTTATCTTTCCTTCATTCCATTTATGACCTAACGCTTCTGTCTTTACTGTGTTTCTGCTTAACTCTTTGTTGCAGACTGTACAGTAAACTACTTCGTCATAGCTTCCACCTTCTTCACATGTTGCTTCCGTGGCATTCTCAATCTTTACTTTGCCTTTAACGTGACCCTTGGCTGGAATTGTTGTTATTTCTTTTCTTTCGTCACATCTCTTACAATGTATTGATTTTAAGCCTGTTTCTTCACAGGTTGCTTCCTTATCTACTGTAAAGTCTTCATTCCAATCGTGACCCAAGGCTGATACTTTCTCTGTCTTGGTCTTTCCACATACCATGCATTGGAAGGTTTTCACTCCTTCTTCCGTACATGTTGGCTGGGTGGTTATCTTTCCTTCATTCCATTTATGACCTAACGCTTCTGTCTTTACTGTTGTTCTGCTTAACTCTTTGTTGCAAACTGTACAGTAAACTACTTCATCATAGCTTCCACCTTTTTCGCATGTGGATTCCGTGTCATTTTCAATCTTTACTTCGCCTTTAACATGTCCCTTTGCTGGAATTGTTTCTTTTTGTACATCAGTTATTTTTTGGTTATTGTATGTTCCGGTTGCTGTGTGTGTTATGTTTCCATCCTCCTCGCATGTTGCTTCCGTTCTAGTTGTTTCCACATCACAGTCCACTTTAATAACATGCTCACTATTATATTCGCATGTGTACACAGCCTTACATGTACTATAATCATCTGACCACTGAAAATCCGGTCCTATGTAATTATGAATACAGATTTTGTTTACTTTAGTTGTTAAATCTGCAATATTGTATTCCTGTTTTGTAGCGTTTGAATCTGTAAGTTCATCTACAACAAGCTGGAACTTGCCTGATACATTCTCATTCTTTATAGCCTTAAAGATCAATTTAATAACCTGTCCGTCAGCCTTTATATCGTCTGTTGACATAAAAGCAAATTTAACTTTTCCTTTAGTTGAAGTTGAAACATTAGTAAATGAATTTTTCAAAATCCCATCAGAAAATGACGCATCCTGTATTTCAAATATATCTTTGTCATATTCAAGATAAGCTGTCATTGAAGCTATTCCTGAATTGCCTGCCAGATTAATTGTAACGTCAAATGTTTCCTGTGAATCTATTGAATCAAGACCATTTACCGTAAACAAATTATCTGACTGCTGCTCTGACGTTGATATTGTTGCTTCATAACTTCCATCAAAAGTGCATTCCTGCAACTGCTCGTTTGTTATTGTTACATCTGATAATGAAATGTTACTAGATGTTGATTTTTCTAAAGGTATAAACTCCATATTCAGAAAATTCATCGTTGTTGTAGAACATTTATTAAAAGCATAGGCTACCTTAACAGTTCCTTCTTCAACCTTATTATATGAAACAATTAAGCCTTCAACATTTTTGTTAGCTGTGACTTTCTGAAATCTTACCTGCTCCTCATTATAATGTAAAATAAAGCTTCCGGACATTACTCCTGCATTGCGACTAAAGCCAAACCTGCACTGTACTGTATCATTAGCATTTGCATCTGTAGTTCCTTCTAGGTTAACCTGATAATTATCACTAAGTGGGTTATTAACATTTATGGTTAATTGTGAATCAATATTAAAGTCTATGTTAGAAAGATTTCTGTCATATGCTTCATTTATATTCGTATTAAATACACACTGTTCACTTCCTACGAAGTCAGCTGTATATGTAATTGCAAACAATTCTTTATCACTTACCGACAAACCATTGCCATTAATTAATGCTATTTTAATTGTACCCTGACTCTCTTTGGCTGATGTTATTGTTGATCCAAGCTCACTGCTAAACTTGCATTCTTTATAACTAAGCTTCTCATTGTCATATTTAATTAACATTTGATAACTGCTTAGATTAGTTATTCCTGTTCCATAATAATGTATTGTAACAACACCATTGCTCTGTTCATAGGATGTCCATATTGTTGGATTGTTATCATCTGCCTTTACTATTGTATTAGCAGGGACTATTGTCCCTGCTAACAATGAAACTACAAGAATGATGCTTACAATAAAATGATAAAATTTATTCTTTATTTTCATCTAAACACCTTCCTTATTTAAACTGAGTTATTTCTCCTGTTGCATACTGCAAAATTCTCATGGCATCTACTGCTGTAATCTTACCGTCACCGTTAACATCTGCTAAGCCAAGTATTACATCTGTAGGATTATCAAGTAATGCCAGTTTCAATGCAAGCATAGCATCTACTGCCGTTACTTTTCCATCCATATTAACGTCACCTAATTCATAGCTTGTATCACTTGAATTAACAAGAACTATAATGCTAGCCTTCTGATTACTCTTTTCAAGTGATGCTGAAATAACTGCATAACCATTGCCTACGGCTGTAATAGTTCCATCTGAATTAACTGTTGCAACTGCCGTATTACTTGATGTCCACTGAATATTTCTCTTCTGGTTACTTGTTTCGTTTCTAATCTGTGCATCGGCTGTATATGTTTCATCAGGATACATTGTTATAATATCCTGACTTAATTCTACATATGCCTCATCCTTAAATATCTCAATAGGAATCTCACACCTAGCATTGTTATAATATGCTGTTACTGTAGTAGAACCAGTTTTAGTTAATTCAAATACACATGTTCTTCCATTATCTGTTGATTCAATAAGTCTTACTGCTTCGTCATTGTATGACCAGTTAATAGTTGCTATTGAATCTAAAGGTTTGGCATTTACTTTTATAGTAACAATATTTCCAACAGTTCCTGAATACTTCTTGCTTTCTGAAGTAATCTCCTTTACAGGAATCTCATTAACAGTAACGTATACACATTCACTTACACCGTCACTATTTATGCACATATTAGTTCTGCCACTTTGAATAGCTGTAAATGAACCGTCCTCGTTCTGTTTCAACATGGAAGAATCGTAACTATATTCAACATAATCATGATATGTAGCATTAGCCGGTGATACTGTTACCTCAGGTGTAAAGGAATCGCCTATGTCTAATGTAACACTTGAATTCTTAGCCTTTATACTCTTAATAGGAACATAATCTTCTAAGTCAACAAATGATACTTTGTCCGAATCATAATCAATATTCTCTACTTCCACACCATTAATTTTCACACTTTCGATTTCTGATTTTAGGTCATATGTTAAATTATAATATATAAAATATGCTAAATTTCCACCATTAATATATAACTTGTTAAACTTATAGATTTTCTTATTACGACTTACATTGCAACTAATGTAACCTAACTGCGTTCCTAAATCATTTGTATTGCTATATGTTACTTCCAAACTATTAATAACACCAACATAATTAGTTTTAATGTTTACATATTGCTGTCTGCTTAATTCTTTAGTAAGTAGGGTATCCTCATTATAAACCCTTACATTAGGATCTGTAACATCGAAAGCTTCTTTGTAACTTGATACCACTACCTGATTCTCTGTAAGCTGAACATCCTTCTTTCCCATATATTCAGGCTTATATGTGAATTTAAGCTCTTTAGCAGATATATATTCTGTATCAACTTCCTTGTCATCAATTACAACTTTATCATTTTCGTTGAAATTAACACCCTTAACTGTTCCTGTCATGCTCTTTCCAACTATACCTGATTCAGCTCTAACTGCCGAGATGTACGCCTTAGATTCTACCGGTACTATATTCGGTTCACCGATACTACCACTATAAGCATAATTAGTACCGTCTGTTGCCTCTATATAGTATTGCAGATTTCCAACATTCATATCCTCTGCATCAATGTGCGCCGTGTAATTAATGCCTGTTGTATTGTTCATTGCAACTGACTTATAGTTCTCTTCACCTTCCATTCTATAGAGTAAAGTTACACCTTGTACTCCAATATTATCCTTAACTGTAGCTGTAACAGTAGCACCTACTCCATTAATTATGGACTTAAGTGCTGTATGTTTAATTACCGGTGGCTTATCATCTACTGCTGTATTAGAAGTAATATTAGAAGGTCTTGACTCAGACATTGACGTATCTACTACTGTAAAGTAATAATAATACTTCTTTCCTGCCTCGACTTTTTTGTCTTCGTATTCTTTCTCTTCTGATGACAAAATAGATGAATTAATCTTCTTAAAGCTTCCTTCCTCCCCTGTTTCGCTTCTATAAATGTTGTAACCTGCCATTGTATCGTATTCATCCTGTGTCCAGTTAAGATAAATACTTCCAACTCTACCTTCTGACTGCAATGTTAATGCTTCTGCTCCACTGGCAGTAACATCGAATTCAAATCTTCCCCAGTCAGTTCCTGTAGTAAGCCAATGGTCATCTGCTGCAACAGCATCCTTAACCCTGAAGTACTGATGTCCCTGATTAATAAGAACCTTAATCGGCATCTTACCAACCCATTCTCTGCTGCTATTCCACTGTCCTTTCAATGTATAATCAGTATATGGATCATCCGGTCCATAAGAAACCATTGGATTTGTCTCCTGATCCATATCTCTGTTAAATAAAACATGAACATCATATGTACAATTACCAACAGTATCAACCTTATCACCATTCTTATCTGTAATGTAAATATCAGAAACACAAGGATAAGTTTCCTCTGATGGCTTATCTAAATATGGGCTTGTAATAATATCCGCATAATTTGTATTTGTATCAAAATCAACTAACTGTTTCTGAATAAGATTCTCATCTGTAGTTCCCCAGTAATTATCTGTTGCCATATAGAGCATCTTATTATCTGTACCTGCTATAACCTTCATCCATTGTGAAGTATCAGTACATGTAAGCCTGTTTAATATAGCATTATTTTTAAACTTTGTATTTTCTGTAATTCCTACATATGTTGGATCCATATTAGGATTCAAAATTGTTTCATCATCTACATCTTCCGGATATTCTGCAAGATAATTATTTGATCTGTATGAAAAATCTATATTACCTTCATAATAATCTGTTGTGGAAACAATATAACCGCCAATTGGATTATATTGTGAAGGACCTGAACCTTTTATTTCTGTCTCACCTAATGACTTTATTTCTTTTGTATCCTTATCATAATAAAATCCATTTATAAGTTTTAACTCACCACTATTTTCTTCTCTTACATCTTTGTACAGACTCATTAACAATTTTGTGCTTTCTTCACTTTTTCCAACTGTTCCAATATGTCCACCATTTTTTACTAATGCTTTATTTGTAGCAAAATAACTATTCATTGATGATATATGGTCTTCTCCACCAAAATATGAATTATTTATCTCATATACTACATATTTTTTTCCATTTAACTTTCTAATCTTGCTAACGGCAGTGCATTCTTGAATATAATATGAATCTCCTGAAATTTTCATAACAGATATCGAATTGTGGTTATCAAATTTTGACATATTAATCAAAAATGTACTATTTGTGTATCCTTCTGAACTATAACGCACATTGCAATTGTCAAATAGAACAGTATTATATCTTCCATCAACATCTCTAAAGCCATTAAAATACGACTTATTTCTTAAATTAGACATTTTAGATTTTTCAATATAATTTCCTTTAACAAAGGAACTATCACTCTCTGTTGATATTTCACCATTTCTCATTTCACGATAATAAACCTCATCATAATCCTGCGTACAATTTAGATGTGAACCGCTGCTTATGTCTATATACGGATTAGTTATATTTACATAATTCATATCCACTGTTCCATTGCCTGATTTTTCTACCTGTACTCTATATGCTTCATAGTCTTTTCCCGGGAACAGATCTATTGGCTGACTTTCCGTTCCATTAAAGTACATGTTTCCCTCTACAGATATATAAGCTATATAGTTATCCCCATATACAGAGTACTGGTCTGATGCCCAGAACTGTATCTTAGTTCCCGGTTCTACATTAACTGTTACACCTTTTGGTATTAAAAGCGAATTCTTAACTATATAGTAATTATCTGAAGTTAATGTTGTATTCTCTGTTATCTTTCCTGATAATATTGTTCCCTTTACTATATGTATGGTATATGCTGTATCTTCTAATTGGGTATAAACAGTACCGTCTTTTTCATCTAATCCATTCTTTGCCCTATAATTTATATTAATTTTTATGTTTAGATCATTAGGTGCATTTTCTTTTATCTTTACTCTTATAGGGTGTTCTACTCCTATTACTGTTTTTGAGTCATTGTATATGAAACCATTATTCTGGGTTCCAAAGCTTCCTATTTCATCTATTGCTACTTCATTATCAGATATGAATTCTACATATTGGTTATCCATTCCGTTAGTTGTAGCATTAACTGTTATAGTAACATTCTTAGCTGCTCCCCACTGGTTACGAAGTCCTATTGCCAAGTCTATTGTTTCTCCCGGCTGAATTATTCCGTCACCATTGTTGGCCTTTGATATATCTTCTGAATCAAAAGCATATATTTCATCTACTGTAATATTAGGTTTAGGCTTATTAGTTAATGAAGCTGTTAGTGATAATTTCTTATAGTTATATGTTCTTTTAACATCCTCATTGCAATAAGTTATTGTGTCCTCTGTAGCTCCCACTAATTGTCCCATTATATATCTTGATGAGTATGTGCTCTTATCCTTTAATGAGCTTCTAAGTATGGCTGCCTCCGCTGATACCATAGGCGCTGCCATAGATGTACCATTCCATGATGCATAACGTCCGTTAGGAAGTGTACTATATACGCTAACACCCGGAGCTACTACTTCATACTCAGCATTTGCATTAGGTTTATAGTCCCAGTTAGAAAAACTTGCAAAGCTATTAGCTTCATCATATGCCATTACACCTATTACATAAGAATATGATGCAGGATACATATTTCGCCCTCCTAATGGACAATCTGCTGTTGGCGTGCTTTCATTACCTGCTGCTGCTACAAGCACACAGCTTCCGAAGGCATCCTGTAGAGCGTTTTCTATTAAGGCTGAATGAGCTGATGAACCAAATGACATATTAATTACATCTGCACCATTCTTATATGCATATTCTATTCCCTTTGCTATATCTGAAGAATAGAATGTTCCGTCTGCCCCCCCTGCCTTAATTGGCATTATCTTAGATTTGTAGGCTATACCCACTCCGCCTACATTGTTGTTTTCCATGGCAATAATACCTGCCACATGTGTTCCGTGTCCGTGGTCATCCATTGGTGTTTCATTTGGGTCGATTAAGTTGATTCCATGAACGTCATCCACGTAGCCGTTGTTGTCATCATCAGTACCTTTCTGTCCACTTACTTCTGCACTATTAGTCCAAATATTGTCCTGAAGGTCTTCGTGATTGTAATCTACACCTGTATCGATTACGGCAACTACTACGCCTTCTCCGGCAGTATTTCCATATCCTTCATTGCTCCATACTGATTCAAGCTTCTGGTCCTTTAAATACCACTGCTTGTCCATTCCCTTATTGTCTTCTGCTGATGGAACTGACTCTTCACTTGTAAAGTATTTGTATACAGGTTCTGCTATTTCTACTGTATTCTGACTGTTAGTGTTATCAACAATGCTCCAGATATCTTTTTCATCTGTAGTTATTTTGTAGGATACGTGCTTATGTTCTTTTCCGTCATTGTCCTTAATGGTATTCTCCATAATAACTTCACTGTCTGTAGCCTTAGCATCCTTATACCACTGTTCTTCTTCTATAGGCTTAGTGTTCTTGTCTTCTTTTCTAATTACAACAAAGCCGCCTTTTTAACCTTTACGGCTTTTCTGTAATCTTTGTCCTTAGTCTCACGGATAATCTTCTGATAGTCAATCTTCTTGTCCGGGTCTCCTATCTTATTATCCACATTGTTTTTGTTCTCAGACACATTAGGCTCTTTAGACTTTTCAGTCTTAGTATCCTTGTTCGATACAATGTCTGCCTTTGCCACATCTGACTTGTTATCATTTGTTTTAGAAACTGTTGTTTCTTTTACTACTTTGTTACTGTTGCCATCCATAAAAGTCGATGTTGCAAAGCCTGTTACAATCAGTGCTACTGCAAGTACAACAGCAAGTACTTTTTTCTGCCAATTTTTCATAACAAAAAACCTCCTTCTACTTGTATTTTAATGTTTCTACTTTTGATTCTAGTTATCCACTGTTATTAGAATCTTTCATAGTTACATTATAATACATTGGAAGGAGGCTTTTTTTCACAAACTGACCCCTATTAAGTTTACTCTTCATATCATCAGCTAGCTAGTTTATAATTCCACAACTATCCCCAAACTTCTTTGGCTATTTCCTTAACAAGTGTAAGCTTGGCCCACTGTTCTTCTTCTGTAAGTTTGTTTCCAATCTCACATGATGCGAACCCACACTGAGGGCTTAAGTAAAGTCTGTCTAATGGAATGTATTTTTCTGCTTCGTGTATTCTATTTATTACTTCCTCTTTATTTTCCAACTTAGGTGACTTAGTTGTAATCAAGCCAAGTACTACTTTCTTGTCTCCTGAAACTTTTGCAAGTGGTTCAAAACCGCCTGAACGTTCATCATCAAATTCAAGATAATATGCATCTACATTTTCCTCACCGAACAATATATCTGCTACCGGGTCATATGCTCCGCTGTTAGCATATGTTGAATGGAAATTTCCACGACATACATGTGTGTTGATTACTATGTCTTTAGGTGCATTTGCGATAACCTTATTATTAATATCCTTGTGTGCTTTCTGGATTTCAATTAATCCTTCCTGTGTTGTTCCGTATGCAAAATGTCCTGACTTATCTGCCATCATTCCCCATGTACAGTCATCTAACTGTATGTTTCTGCATCCTGCTTCATACAAATCATTAATAACCTTGCCGTATGCTTTTACAATATCCTCTGCTAATTCCTTATCTGTAGCATAATATTTTAATGTATGTTCTCTGTTAAATGGCATTGTAAACTGTGCCAAAAACTGTGCAGGTGATGGCATAGTCTGCTTTGCAACTGTGTTTTCATCTTCAAACTGTTTTACGAATTTGAAATGTTCTACGAAAGGATGCTCTTCTTTTATGCCAACTTTTCCTACCAAATATGTATCATCAACCATTGCATCCTCACCGTGGAAAGGTAAACCTGTCTTTGTTGGTGTATGTCCCACTCCGTCGAATCCCCACATAAAATCAAGATGCCATGTTGCTCTTCTAAATTCGCCGTCTGTTATAACGTGGTATCCTAATTCTTTCACTTTAGTAATTAATTCTGTTATGCTTTCATCCTCAACCTTTTTGAGTTCGTCGTACCCTATACTTCCATTGTCGAACTGATTTCTTGCTTCCTTAAGCTTCTCAGGTCTTAAGAAACTTCCTACAAAATCATATCTAAAAGGTGTCTGTAACTTGCTCATATTTTTTCCTCCTATGCTTGCTCTTTATAATATTTTTTTAATTTCTTATTATTTTATATCTGAAAAAACTTAAATTTTCTCATCATATTTTAAGAAACTTTTTTTATCTGCTCTGTTGCCTTTACCATATTTCGAAGGCTTAAATCTGTTTTCTTTTCTCCTCCATTTCATACTTGTTTGATAGGAGTTATTATACTTAATATATAGTTTATTGAAAAATATAAAAAAAAACAGGTTGTCCATAGTTTTAAACTATAAACAACCTGTTTTCTTAAGTGAATTTATTAATGATTTCCTTATTATTTTAACAGTTTATTCTTGAAATTTTTTATTGTTTTTAAAAAATATTACTACTCAAAATACTTTTTTAACACTTCTAAATATGTATATCCCAGTCTGCTGATTCCGCCTTTCTTATGGGTAATATAACCTATTCTCATATCACTTTCGTCTGCCAAAGGTACAGCAATAATATCCTTCCCATTTAGTTTTTTGTCAATGACACCACTACAAACAGTGTAACCATTTAGACCTATAAGCAGGTTAAACAATGTTGCCCTGTCCCTAACTCTTATGTTCTTTTTACGCTTAGAAGCAGAAAAAATTTCTTCTGAAAAATAAAATGAATTATGCTCACCCTGCTCAAAAGAAAGATATGGATATTGTTCCAATTCTTCATTAGTAATCACTGTATTTCCTGCAAGTGGATGTTTTCTGCTAATAAATACATGAGGGCTTGCCACAAATAACTGGTGGAATTCCAAATCATGAGATTTTAAAATTTTCTGAATTACTTTTTCATTAAAATCATTTAAGAACAAAATACCAATCTCGCTTCTCATTCTTGCCACATCTTCTATAATTTCATAAGTTTGTGTTTCTCTTAGGCTGAAATCATATTCGTCCTGACCGTATTTTTTTATTAAATCAACAAAAGCATTAACTGCAAAAGAATAGTGTTGTGTTGAAACGCAAAACTGCTTCTTTCCACCGTTGTTTCCTTTGTACTTGTCCTCTAAAATTGCCGCCTGTTCTAACACCTGTCTTGCATATCCTAAGAAATCTTCTCCTTCTTTTGAAAGGCTGATTCCCTTGTTGGTTCTGTTAAATATTACAATATTCATTTCTTTTTCTAACTCATGAATGGCATTAGTTAGGCTTGGCTGGGATATGTACAATCTGTTGGCAGCCTCTGTTATGGTTCCTGTTTCTGCTACTGTTATTGCATATTTTAATTGTTGTAATGTCATATTTAATTTCCTCTATTTGCATACAATTATTTGTATGGTAACATTTTTTGTAATATTTTTCCATATGTTTTCACAGTCTCCCATAATCTCCCATAATCTTCCCGTAATCTTTTTTTGTGTTTTATGATTAGCGGTTACCTTTTTCATATTTATATAACGATATGTATATATTTTTCATATTTATATATTTCTATAACGACATGTACACATTTTTTATAATACATATAAATATGTTTTTTAACTGATTTGTTTTCATAATATGTATCTGTTATAATACTCATCAGTTAAATTATATTAGTCACTTAAGCTTTTCACTAAAAACTTAATATTAAATTAAAAACTTAATCTTGTACCTTCAACTACAATGGGGGGATTTTTTGAATTCATAAAAATAACTAGTACCCAAAAATGCAACAAAGCGGCTGCATTAATAACAATGATTATTTTTGCAGCCGCCTTTTTTATATTTAGTTTTTCTTACTTTGTATTTCCACTCTCATAAACTATGGTTTTCTCTATTTTATACTATAAACTGTATAAACTATCTTACAATCCGCCTTTGGATTTTTTTCACCCGAATTTAATCCATCCGAATCCAAGTCTGAAATTTTTCCAATCTTAGGTGTTACCTTTATTTTCTTTGTTTCCTTAGTTTTATCTTTGTAAGTTACTGTACAGCTAATCTCCACATTCTTGTATAACTGTTCATATACTGCTTTTTCATCTTCCAAAGTTCCATTAAAAGCATCTAGTTTTGCTATTATAGCCTTTTGTTCCTTTGATAGATATTTAGAATCGTAAGCTATTCCAATGTATGTTTGTGCATCTTTCTGTTTATCATAATCAACCGTAAGCGATGTGTACTGAGATTTAGTGTAATCTTCTTCCTTTGTATTTTTATCATCACAACCTGCTATTGAACCAGGCACATTAAGAAGCTTTGATGTTTTCTTTCCTTCCTTTACAATACTATTTCCTTCAGGATTTGTTATTTGAAAAACCGCATCTTTTATGTCATAAGTAATTTTGTCAATGTTCTTACCCTTACATGTTACCGGAAATTCTATGCTATAACTAACCTGACTATTTTCTTCGCTGCCACACATTGCTCCGGCAAATCCATTTGTGTCATCTATTGATGAATCACCTTTTGTCAATGTTTGTGCATTTACCCTAATAGAAAAACCAGACTGGCTATTTGTTGTAGCCTGATTATTTCCAAGCTGGCTAATACCAACAAAAAGTGCCATACATGCTACAACAGCAACTGCCGGTTTAATAAAATTAATTTTTCTTCTCATATTATTTTTTCTGAATAACTGCTTCATCTCTTCCTTTTTATTCTGTTCAAGATGAATTTTGTCCAGTGCACTTTTATAATCGCTATTCATATTCAACCTCCATTATCTCTTTTAATTTTTTTCGAGCTCTTGTAAGTTTTGAATTAATTGTGTTTTGTTTTTGTTTTAGGATTTTTGCAATTTCCTTTATTTTATATCCTTCATAATAATGCAAATAAAGGACATTTCGCTCATCCTCCTTTAGCAATTGAAGCTCTTCGAGAATTTCTCCTTCTTTTTGTTCAAAAGGAATTTCCATATTCTCAATTGGTACCGTGCTCTTCTTTGTTAAAGATTTCTTATAGTCCAGACATTGATTAATAGTTACTCTGATCAGCCAGGATTTAATATGCTCTTCATCTTTAAAAATAACTCTTTTAGTCAATAGCTTTACAAAAACCTCCTGCACAATATCTTCAGCGTCATATTTATTAAACAAATATTGATATGCTATTCTAAAAATCATATCAGAATAATTTTCTACTATCTCGTTATATTGTTGTTCTGTTTGAATGTTTAGCATCTTAACTCCCTTCATTAACTAACACGATTTAGAATAGTATTTTAGTGCATTTAAGTTTTAATTTTTTTTTTTGTATTTTCAAGCTATTTCCGGGAGTCTAAGCATGATTTCTACCTCATAGAAGTGCTATTCTCATAATAATCTCATCCTATTAATCTATATATTCCTTCTTCATCTGCCATAATTGCTGTTTCATAGAATTTCTTTACAGCTTTTATCATATACTCTGTATCTTTCACTCCTGCTGTTTCATAAGGTGAATGCATTGCAAGCTGTGCAAGTCCTATGTCCACTGTATTAAGTGAAATATGGCTGTTTGAAATATTTCCAAGCGTTGAACCTCCCGGAATATCTGAACGGTTTACGTATGACTGAACTTCTACTTCTGCTTTTCTGCAGATTTCTTTAAATATAGCTGCTGATATTGCATCTGTTGTATATTTCTGGTTAGCATTGTATTTTATTACAATTCCTTTATTCATATATGGTCTATTAGTTGGATCTGCTTTCTCCTTATAATTAGGATGAACTGCATGGGCATTATCTGCTGAAAGCATAAATGATGCTGCACAGGCTCTTATAAAGTCTTCCTCTGTCTTTTCTGAACACATCACTATTCTTGAAAGTACATCAGAAAGAAATGATGAATCTGCTCCCTGCTTTGTTGTACTCCCTACCTCTTCGTTATCAAAAACTGCACATACATTAACACTAGATTTATTTTCATTATTTTCTTCAATCAAAGCTTTCATACAACTGTATGCACACATAACATCATCAAGTCTTGGTGATGAAATAAATTCATTGTCTGCGCCCCAAATTTTGCCTACTTCTCTGTTATATAAAAACAAATCTGCACTAACAATAGAATCCGCATCCGTGCCTGCTTCCATTGCAATTATTTTCTCAAACTTATCTTTTGAAGCAATCTCACCAAATAGCGGAATCATATCTTTCTGTGGATTATATTTAATTCCATTATTAACATCCCTATTCATATGAATTGCAAGATTAGGTATTACACACAAGTCCCTGTCCACATTTACAAGAACAGGTTTAAGACCACTATCCTCTCTTACAATAACACGTCCTGCTACAGACAACGGTCTGTCAAGCCAAGGTGCCATAAGCATTCCACCGTATTTTTCCACATTTAATGTTACGTAATTATTGTCTTCAACCATTTCAGGATTTTCTTTTATTTTAAATGCAGGCGAATCGCTATGTGCTGCTGCTATTTGAAAATTGTAAAAATCCATATTATCAGGCACTTGAAAAGCAATTATTGATGAATCATTTCTTGTAACATAATACTTTCCACCCTGTTCAATCTTCCATTTATTTCTCTCGTTTAATTTTATAAATCCTGCCTTCTCCAGCATTGTTGAAAAATTCTTAACAACGTGAAAAGCTGTAGGACTGTCCTTAATAAAATCCATTAATTCTTTTGATATTTCTATTTGTTTGTCCAACAACATAATTCCTCCTAATTTACTCTTAAAAAGGATAATAAATGTTTAACATTTATTATCCTAATCTTTAATTATTTTCTCTTATTTTCTCTTATTTTATCTTCTATGTAAATTTCCACAGCATCTAGCAACTGTTCTGCTGTTTCAATCTGCTGAACTGTCTCTTCCTTCGTTATTAAATAAAAATCGTCATAATCGGAATTGTGCCTAACAGCCTGCGCTTTGCTAATTTTTCTTCCTAAATCTTTCGAAAAAATCTCTGTTTTTATATAATTCTTATTAAAATTTGCCAATGTATCTTTATGTCTTTTATAGGCAACATTTTCTAAAGCAAAAACTGCACAAATAGAATGATATATACTATAGTAAGCTCTATTATTAGCTGCTCTATAATGTTCTTCTTTCAAGTTACTAATTGCAGTTTCTAAATCTTCTTTCGCAACATCTAATCTGTGTCTTGCCAAATCAAAAATATTTCCTTCATCACTATGCAGCATATAATTTTACCCCCTCCTTTTCTATATTTCTATAAAAAGGATATGCTTCAATCCATTTTCTAAAATGATTTTCATTTTTTACTATAGGCATTATCATCAAGTCATTGTCCAAATTAATATCGAATGTTATATCTGATAATTTTGCATCATAATCTTTTATATTCTGTTCATCCAAATCAACCAATATCATTATATCTATATCCGATTCTTCGTTTTGGTCTCCACGTGCATATGAACCATATAAAATAACATTTTTTAAATGACATCCATACACTTCTTTTATCTCATTTGTATACTCTTGTAATGTTGCCCAAATCATATTTGTCATATGCCCTCACTCCTCTCTTTATACGATTATAACAAATCTAAAATAAATATAATAGTAATATGATAAATATTTTCTCTTTATTTCATTCTTAAAAACTTCCTATAAAAAATATACACTACTCCACTTGTTATTGCTTCCGTCACTGGAAATGTTAGCCAGAATACATTTAATCCAAATCAGCTTCATTGTAGTATTACATTTTTTTAAAGTCAACGAAAAAAAGGCAACTCCAAAAATTAATTTGAAATTGCCTAATTTTATAATATTTAATTAACTTAAATTATATATGTCTTTTTG
>ENA-OROP01001117-OROP01001117.1-human-gut-metagenome-genome-assembly--contig:-NODE-1117-length-25900-cov-4.083769_pt1 | contig 25900 bp, 6 predicted proteins | sample MGYA00242132_ERZ509056 | MGnify/ENA primary metagenome ERZ509056 (study PRJEB26280, sample SAMEA2338768) | human gut metagenome | biome: human gut; feature: human-associated habitat; material: faeces...
CGACAGCCGAAGAGATTTTCTTCACAAGACCTCGACAAAGATAGCTAAAAACCACGGCATCGTATACGTTGAGGACCTTAAGGTCTTGAACATGTCCGCTTCTGCCAGCGGAACAAAAGAATCGCCGGGCAAAAACGTCAAACAGAAGAGTGGACTGAATCGATCAATTTTGGATCAGGGATGGTATAGCTTTTTCCGGATGCTCTCCTACAAATTAGAGCGGAGAGGCGGAAGGCTGATAAAAGTAGATCCCAGAAACACGAGCCGAACTTGTCCTCGATGCGGGCTTGTCTCGGCAGAGAATAGAAAATCGCAAGCGATCTTTGCATGCATTGGCTGCGGTTTCCGCTCCAACGCAGATGAGGTCGGAGCGATAAATATATTAAGGGCCGGACGGGCCCGGTTAGCCTGTGGTATGAGTGGTGCAGTAAGGCCGCTGTCAGCAGGAACCCAAAGAGACCTGCTGCAGCACTAGGCTACGGCCGCTGCAGAGGTGGTATGGAATCCTTGTCATTTATGACGAGGAGGATGTCAACATCATTGATGTCACAGCCAAAAAGCAGGCTAAAGTCAATTGTTTGATTTTTGGAGTGGTTTTCATATTTCTTCCGAGGGACCTATCTACTGCATTAGTCTCGCCGGCTTCTGGAAATGCGTGGAAACACTGTGAGCCACAGAAGTTATAAAAAAAAAACCGCTTTTTTATGCCAACAGGGGTTACTAAGGGGAGATTACTGAATCAAAAAATAGCCTTTCTATTATCGTTTTCTTGCACGCTTCATCCCATGCCATGCTAGGTCCTTTCTTGCACTTCGCTTAAAAATCTTGACAGAAACTGTTTTCAACTTAACAGTGCATTCGTATAACTATTTTCAAATAGATAGCGCAAACTTGGCATAGTTCTTGCATAGATTATTTTGAAACCTAGCAGAATCATCCAACCAATAATTAACCTGACTAGTTTTCAAAGCCTCAATAAACCAACTTAAATGCGTCATAGCTGTGCAAGGATGCCCTAAATTGGTGCGACTGCTCGATGATGGCGCAAAGAAAGGAAAAGTGATGAAAGAACTTCTAATGATGAAGGGAGCCAAGACTTTAGTCGATGTTGCTACAAAAGTGCAAGCCGGGGAAACTGTCCTTTTGGTCACTGACTATGCTAAAACAGACATCGCTCAAGCCGTTGCTGCCGTTGCCTGTGACCGAGGTGCAGAAGTAATGATTATGTGTATGAAGCCTCGCAAACGGGCCGGAGAAGAACCGCCTGCAGCCGTGGCCGCCGCCATGAAAAATGCGGACGTCGTGATCGTGCCCGTCAGTTACTCTATTACCCATACACATGCAGTAAAAAATGCGGCGACAGCCGGAGCTCGAATCATCGTCATGACAGATTTCACCCCTGAAGTTATGATGCACGGCGGGATAGAAGCTGACTTTGATCAAATCAAACCAACCTGCATTGCTGTCGCCAAAGCCCTGGAAACTGCCGAAGAAATTCATATCACCTCTCCGGGAGGAACTGATCTTCGTTTCAATACGAAAGGAAGACGCGGAAATGCGCTTTACTGCGTAGTTGAAAAAGGTCAGTTCTCTACCATCCCCACTATTGAAGCAAATACAACCCCTATAGAGGGGACTGCAGAAGGGATTATTGTATGCGATGCTTCAATTCCATATCTCGGTATCGGCCTTGTAGATGAACCCGTCATATGCAAAGTCGAAGGGGGCTTTATCACTGAAATCAAAGGCGGAAGGGCTGCAGAAATCCTTCGCAAAGATTTAGCCAGCCACGCCGACAAAAACAGCTACAACATTGCAGAACTCGGGATTGGTTTGAATCCGAAGTGTCGTATGTGCGGAATCATGCTTGAAGACGAAGGAGTCCTCGGGACCTGTCATATCGGCATCGGCACAAGCCTTACCCTCGGCGGCGTTACCAAGGCACCGTGTCACTACGATCTCATCATGTGGCATCCGACCATCGTCGCCGATGGAAAAGTAATTTTTGACAAAGACCATCCGACGCTCTGACCAAAATTATCCCCAAAACTTTATTTCCATTCCAAGGACAAAATCATGAAACGCAGAAACCTTCTTTCCTCCCTTTCTGTTCTTACCGCTCTAAGCCTCTTTGGCGCCGGTTCAGCCTATGCAGCAGATATTTATCCTTCTAAGCCGCTCTTGACAATCGTTCCTTTTAGCGCAGGAGGCGGCAATGACATCCTTCTTCGCATCATGGGTAAATACGCGGAAAAACATCTCGGTCAAACTCTTACCATTGACAATAAACCAGGAGCCGGCGGCCAAATCGGCTGGACCCTTCTGAGTAAAGCCAAACCGGATGGTTACACAATCGGTGCAGCTTCTTTACCTTCAATGATCATGATCAAGGAACTGCGTAAGAATGTGCCTTTCTCTATGGATGATTTCACCTTCATAGCAGCTGTTCAATCTGACCCAATTGTCTGGGTTGTCAACGAGGACAGTCCTTATACAACAGCAGCTGATTTCATCAAAGCAGCTAAAATCAAAACTTTGAATGTCGCCGGAGACGGTCCGCAGTCTAATGTTCAGCTCCAGCATCTGATCGCTGAAAAAGATCTTGGTATTAAGACAAATTTCGTTCCCTTCAACGGCTCAGGTAAGGCACTTACAGCATTGATGGGTAAAAAAGTTGACCTCTGTGCTTCAACACTCTCTGCCGCACAAAAGCAGCTCGGCAACGGACTTAAAATTCTCGTGGTATTCGCTGACCAGTCCGCAGCCTCCGCTCCCACTGCCAAAGAAGCTTTCGGAAAAGATATCGCGCCTGCAGGCGCAGCCATCCGCGGCATTTGCGCGCCCAAAGGCTTAAGTCCCGAAGTATTAACTAAGTTAGAAAACGGCATCAAAGGGATTTGCGAAGATCCGGATTTCATCGCTGAAACCAAGAAACTCAAGCTGGATATCGGCTTTAAAAACGCCCAAGAAACTCAAAGAATTGTCTCTCAGACCTCCAAACTAGTCTCAGAAAACAAGAACCTCTTCTAACATTTTGTCGGGAGTCAATCATGGAACAAGAGAACATCCGAAAAGAAACGTTTCTAGCGACTCTTCTTTTGCTCGCAGGAACTCTGATCTTATGGAAAGGCTATTCATATGAACCGGACTCCCGACAGTTCCCGGTCTTCTTGGGCTGGCTTTTCGTGTCTTTCTCGATACTCAATGCAATCACCCTCTTTAAAAAATTCAAAGCAGAAAAGCTATCTCTTTCCTTTGAGTTTCACAGACCGGGTTTCCCTCTCTCCTTGACAATTCTGCTGTTAATTGGAACTTACGCAGTCGCAGTCCCGCTGCTCGGCTACTATCTCTCTACATTCCTATTCTTAATACTGGTGATGGCCGGATTTGGATGCATCCGTAAAAGGAGCCTATTGGTTTATCTAGGAGTAACGCTTCTATTCCTTACCGGCGTTTATTTCTTCTTTACGCTCTTGCTCGGCACACGATTGCCTGTCGGCGAGATATGGGCTTTTTAGGAGGGCAGCTATGGATCTTTCAGCACTTTTTCCTGCTTTTTTCCAAGCATTGGAACCCGGAATGCTGGGGATGGTTCTCCTAGGGACAATTCTGGGCATTGTCGTGGGCTCTCTGCCAGGACTTACGAGCACTATGGGCGTTGCCCTTCTGGTACCTTTCACTTTCAGCATGAGCCCAGCGATGGGATTAGCTCTTCTCGGTGCCATTTATGCCTCTTCAAGTTACGCTGGCTCCATCAGTGCAATTCTGTTAAATATTCCCGGAACTCCCTCGAACTGCTGCACGCTACTTGACGGTTATCCGATGACTCAGAAAGGGCAGGCTTCTCGCGCCTTAGCGTTATCTACGATCGGTTCGGCAGTCGGCGGAATTCTCTCTGTCTTTGCCCTTTTATTTCTTGCTCCTCCTTTAGCGCGTTTGGCTTTGGAATTCGGCTCTCAGGAATATTTCATCATGGCGCTTTTCGGAGTCGCCATCATCGCTGCGCTTTCAGAAAAGAATATTGTTAAAGGAATGATCACCGGTATTTTTGGTCTCTTACTTTCGATTGTAGGAATGCATCCGATTACCGGGGAAGCGCGCTTTACCTTTGATCTGCCGGAACTTTTCAACGGTTTATCTCTAGTGACTGCATTAATTGGCCTCTATTCTCTTCCGGAAGTTGTCTCAATGTTAAGAGACGAAAAAGATGCCGTTAAAGTCGAAAGTTCGGTTTCCTGCTCTGGAATTATCCGCGCGATGAGAGAAATCCTGAAATACAAAATGCTGACTCTCAGAGCCTCAATCATTGGCATCATAATCGGCATCGTCCCGGGAGCCGGCCAGTCCATCGCTTCATTTATTGCCTACGATGACGCAAAGAAATCCGCCAAAGATCCGAGTCATTTCGGCACCGGCTGCCCTGAAGGCGTTTTGGCTTCAGAAGTTTCCAACAATGCCGTAGTTGGCGGTTCGCTCGTTCCTGCCTTTACGTTAGGCATCCCGGGCAACGCCGTATCTGCTGTATTGATCTCCGGGCTGATGATTCATGGACTCCAGCCCGGGCCAACGCTTTTCCAAGAGAATGCTGAGACTGTTTACAGCTTTATCTTCAGTTTACTCATCGCTAATGTCGCTTTCATTCCCATCGGAATCCTTTGTGCCAAATACTGCGTCAAATTGCTGGCAATGCCTAAACCCATCCTTGCCTCATTAGTGCTTGCGTTAGCAGTGATCGGCTCGTACGCCGTCAACGGCTCAATTGTTGAAGTTTGGGTCATGATAGGTTTCGGAGCATTGGGATGTGCAATGAAGCACTTCAACCTTCCCAGAGAACCTTTGGTTTTAGGTTTGGTACTCGGCACAATGGCTGAAAGTGAATTAGCGCGTGCCCTGGCCTTGGTACAAGGAGATGTCGGTCAATTGCTTTTGGGAATATTCTCAAGCCCAATCTGCATGATTCTAATCGGTTTAATTCTTTATTCCATCATTCGCTCACAATACAAAAAAAGGAAAGCTTCAGCCAAGCCGTCTGACCAAAAAACGGAATTATCGGAAGAAGCCCGGATTACAGCGGCTTCCTGACCTCTTTCCTCTTCCTCTACACGAAGAGGAGGAGGTCAGCTCCGCGGAGACCGGACTTTTCGGTCTCATTTCATCAGTCTTCGGTTTCCTCTTCGGCCCCCTCTTCTCCCATGTTAACCTGCCACCGGTTGGTTACAAAAAGTAGAGCTTCTTTTATCAGACCATTCGAAGGACTTACGCTTTCAGCTCTGTACCCGTTAAAAAATAAACGCGAAGCAGGCATATGCGTGTCTTCTCCATAACGATATAACGCATAATGATGATGGCGCTGGTCAGCTTGCAAAGAATCCTTACTGAGATAAGAGATTTCGCGACCAAAGCGATCGAACACCGACAGCATTTGCGGTGCAGCCGCGAAAATCCCTACTCTGTTGGATCTTGAAGAAATAACGTTCCTATCCGGCTTATACCCATCCTGAGAGACAAATATCATTGTTGAATTACCGGAAACAGATTTTTCTAAGGATACCGGACCGCCAGCATTCAGGACAAAGATCTGATCTCCGGCATCGACATTTTTGACCACGACGGCAGCAGACGGATCTGCGGAGCGCTGGACAATCGTGACATCCGCTCCGGACGCTAGCCCATTGGCTCGAATTTCGCCGTTGGCTTCGAGATAAATATCCTGAGATGCTTGAAGGTCTTTAAGTAAAACACTGTCGGCTTTCATTTCAGCGTGGCGGTTAACAGTCAGTTCATATCCAACTGAAAGCGGACCGTTGTAATTTTCTATAGTCAGATTTCCGTTGATGATATTGCCTTTTTCTTCATTAATCTGAATTTCCTGCTTCTGACCGTTCAAGACCAAATTAATGTCCGAACCGGCAGATACAATCAATTCATCAACTCGATTTCCCAGCTCTTTATCCTTGGCTGATTTCTGAGCTAGTAACTCAACCGATCCGCCTGCAGAAACTTCCAGACGATCGGACGCAATGCCGTCGGCAGAAGCGTCTTGATGGACGTTTCTTTCCGCGTGAATCTCGAGGTTTTCCACCCCGTCAGAAGAGAATCCTTCAATTCCGGAGCCATGTTTCAAGGACACATCCTTCCCGGCCTCTACTTTCACAAGACCGTCCCCAGCCAAGACAGAATCACGGCCGAGCTCGAAGTTTTCCCCAGCCTTCAATTGAGCCTCTTCGGAAGCAAACAGCATGACGGTGTCTTTAACCGTAAAGTCTTTACCGGCAAAGACCTTCAGACGATTGATTTCTTCGTCTTCAGAAGAACTGAGAACACCAACGGCTGATTCCCCTTCAAGAACGACCGAGCCCCGTTTTGCTTCAATATTCAGGTCAGCTTGAGTCAGAACAACCGTGCCCTTTCCGATTGTGACATCTTGTCCGGCAGTGAAAGAAACATCCTTTTTGCCCACTCGATTGGAAGCATCCCGATCATTACCGGCAAAAATAAAGGAATCCGATCCGATATCTATAGATCCGGCTGCGTCTAAATACACGTCACCGTAAGAAATCAATTCCGATTCATCTTTGAGTACGACATTGCCTTCAGAAGATCTGATTTCTGTTTCATGGAGAGAAGTCGAAAGGAATTGCCCGTCAAGAACCACGTCTCCCGTCACATTCATGCTGACGTTGTCTCTCGCGCTGACTTGAGAGTTATCTCCCAGCTCGATAGAACCGCCTCCAACACCCGACTCATCTCCGGTTCGGATGTAAGCCGTTTGACCTTGGACGACGGAGTTTTCTCCCAACCTGATGTCGCCATGCTCTGAAACCAGTGACGTATGGTTCTTAGAGCCGTCCTCAAGCTTCGATTGAAGAACGGCGCCCTTATCCAAGAAAATGCCCTTGTTGCCGATAATGTCTAAACTCGTTCCAGACGTAACAAATGCGTTTTCTCCAAAACTTGTTTGGCCGCGTGAAGAGATTCGGACGTAGGAATCTTCCTGATCTTCTTGGGTCCGAATGTTTGCGCCGGCGCCGAAAGCAATATCTCCTTGAGCGTCAATAACAGCGCCGAGAACTGAAGTTTGGATGGAAGCACGTGCGCCGAAAGTTATATTTCCTTCCGTGTGATTTTCATCATCTCCCGCGCTCATAGACAGCATCGTCGTACGGAACGTTGCATCATTCCCGAATCTAACATCTCCTTTCACGTCAATAGACGTTTGCGGCAAAGATTCTATCGAACCGGTCTCGTATTTTCCGAATTTCGTTTGAACCGTTGCTCTGTCTCCTACAAGCAGCGAGCCTAGAGCATTGAGTTCAAATCCTTTTCCATGAACGGCAAAGTCTTCTTCGAACCTTATATTCTCTCCGGCACTGAACACCACAGAATTTTCTTGGCTGTCGAGTTTCGCATCCCGATCGATCACAATATCTTTTCCAGCTTCAAACAAAGTTTTGACAGCCTTAGAAGTCACCGTAAGGTTCTCACCCATGTAGATCGAACCTTCACTGCTTCTTACCGTGACTCCGTCTGTGGCACCGACGAGCGTCGCTTTATCACCGAATCGAACATCCTTTTGGGCAGAAACCAATAAATCGTCAGAAAGGATTTGAGCTTCATCACCGATAGTAAAGCTGTCTCCGGCGATGACACTGACTTTTCCATAGAGCGGGTTTTCTTGACTTAATCCGCTTTGCGTCCCGGCTTTCACCGTCGCTTTATTTCCGATATCAATTAAACCACGTTCCGAGATTAAAGAGCTGTCGGACGCAGAAACGATCGTTAAATCATTCTTGATATTCAGACCGTTCCCGCCAAAGATATCGACACTGCCGTTTTCAGCAATGACTTCGAATTCGTCTTCTGTAACGTTTAAAACTCCCTGAGCTCCGATCCGGATCGGAGCTTCGTCTCCGGCAGACGGATCTTTCAAGGAAGCATTCACGTTGAGCGATCCTCCAAGCGTCGCGTCGGCGTCTGCCAAAACTTCAATTCCACCGTTTGTTGCTGCCAGAGAAACATTATTTCCGAGGCTGAAGGCTTGTTGGCCACCGGTGATAGATACACTGCTGCCTCCGACAGAAATATTGTCTCCAAGAACCAGACTGTCGTATCCGCGAACAGTTGCTTCCCCTGCAGCTTTAACAGAAGAACCGGATTTGAGATCAATTTTCTGTCCTTTCAAGACGGCTTTTCCGGAAGAAGCCTCAACTGTAATGGGGGCTTCATCTGCAAAAATCAACCCTCCGGCGCTGTCCAGTACGACTTCCGCACCCTTAAATGTATTGTTTTCATGAGCAAAGACTTTAAGAGCGTCAGAATCGGTTGATCCCGCTACCAGACGCAATACCCCGACCTCTGAATATTCAACCTTGGCTCCGGATAAATCGACCCTGCCTGCTGCACCCACTTCCAGACTGCCAGCAGAATCAATGCTGGTCTTGTTATTGGAATCGACGTTTCCTTCCTCAGCGGAGAGGAGAACCGAGCCGGGTGTCGAAGTGCTCAAAGAGGCATCCTTGATATTCAATCCGCCGGCAGAAACCTTCAAGTCGCCTTTGGAAGCAACAAGCGTATAACCCGTGAGATTAAGTTCGCCTTTTCCTTTTAAGGTGATCGTATCGGCGGAAAGATTCTTTTCATTCAGAGCAAGGTTCAAATTGCCTTCTTTCGACACCAAGATCAAATTAGAACCATCATTGTTCTTTAAGGAGCCGCCGGTAACGGAAATACTATCTTTCGCCTGAACATCAATGTCCGTTGAAGAATCGACATTGAGCCCCCTCAACGTAACAGAGCCGCTTTCTGCTGCGACCTGCAAACCGCCTGTGTTGCCGTTCGCTTCTGAACTTACGTTGATGCTTCCTTCTTTACTCTCGACATCGAGTTTGCCAGCTGCATTCAAACTTTCAACAGTTAGACTGGCACCCTTTTGAGACTCAATATCGATAACTGAGCCTGAACTTACTGTATTGCTTGTTACCTCAACCGCTCCTCCATTTGAGTTAATAAATAAGCCTTCCGATTCCCCGGTGCCGGCGGCGATTAGATCGGCTCCCGTCACTTGCGTGCCAGCTGCAGAAGTAAGTCGGATAGAACTTTGAGAGTCAAGTTTTCCAGCATCGATCATGACGGAACCTTGAGAGGAATTCACTTCTACTCCGCTGCCTTCTCCCGTTCCCTTAGCCGATACGGAAACATTTGTCAGCTGCGCGTCTGTGACAGCAGAAAGTTTGACGGAACCGTTCGAATTGATCGAGCCGTCACTGACTTTGACTGCGCCTTCAGAAGAACTCAAAAAGACTCCGGCCTCTGCGTCGTTTCCTTCTGAAGAAACAGCAGTTCTGCTGATTGTCGTGTCCTTAGCTGATGAAACATTTATAGAGTTCTGAGACGTTAATGCGCCGCCATTAATGGAGACAGATCCTTCGGAAGAAACTAACGAAAGGCCGTCTGTTCCTGCAGTTAGACTGCTGCCCGTCAAAGAAATATCATTGCTTGCAGTAACGCCGAGTTTTTTAGCTTCCAATGTTAGCGCTTTTCCGAAAGTCGTTTCCGGTGCAGAAAGATCAAGGGTTCCGTTTAAAGCTGAAAGGGTGGAATGGTCTGCGACCGAAAGCGACGAGCCTGCCTTAAGAGTCAGATTACTGTCAGAGGTCTTCGCTGTTCCGTTAAGGTGGATCGTGTTAGCTTCAGCCGCCACATCTCTTTTGGCCTGAATCTCTTCAATTGTTAATGTCTTTTTGGCATTAAATTCGATCTCTCCGTCTTCTGAAACAAGTTTTTTAACTTTCAGAGAACCTTCCGTCGAGATCTCAACATTTGAAGTAACTGTCTCTTCGGTCACCGACACAGACATTTCAGAATCTCTATTAGCTTGAAGGTAAACATTCTGAGGTTTGCCTTTCAGAACAACATTAAAGTCATTGACTGACTCCAATACCAACGCTGCATCTGCCCGACCTACGTCCCCTCCTGTCTCAAAAGCGAAATTAGTACCACTGATGCGCCCGGCCTGTCCTGTCGCATTCTTAACGGAATAGATATTGTCAGCCTTCAGTACAACATCATTACCGCTGGCCACGGATTGGAGATTAAGCGTTCCGTCTTGATCAACAAATACGCCTCTGTTGCCGGAGAACACGGCCGATCCTGTGATCGCCGTTTTAAGAAGTTTGTCGGCAGATCCGATTGAACCAAGCCCTGCTCTCAGGATCACGTCTTTAGCTTTAACCGCACCCTCTCCGGATAGAGTGATTCCATTTGTAGCAGTGAGGCGGATATCTCCGTTTTGAGAAGAAAGGGAACCGAGATTCAATGTGTTTTCAGAGTCAGACTGTAGATAAATGCTGTTTACTGCATCCGCATTTAATTTCGTGTCGCTGCTCTGATGGACTTCAAAGGCTTTCTTTAAGTTGATCGTCAGAGTGCCTGCTTCTTTGTTCCAGGTAACGTCATTAGCTTCTGCTCGAGCTAAAAGCTTGTAGAGGTTCAAGCCTTTTTCTGTCGAAGCATCCAAATCGCTGATGTTTGCCGTATGACCGTCAAGTTCCTGACCGATTCCGGCGCCAGACTTCAACGTAATATTTGCTGCTTTGATATTGGCAACGCCTGACTCAGGAACATAGCTCGGATCGGGATTCAAGATGGCTTCAGACACTGCAAAGAGCAATTCGTTCTGCGTCCAGCCGTAATTGTCTTTCGATGCTTGAACAAGATTTAATGCCGAGCCTGGAATATTCGCTTCTTTGTTAATTGCGTCTTCTGCAGAGCCGCATCCCGCAAAGCGAGACTTCAGAGCCGCAAAATCCTTTTGCTCTTCTGTTGTCAGCGCTCTTACGCGACCCTTTTCAGCTTCCTGCTCATGGTTTAGGTAAGCCTGATATCGATTAAAGTCGGAAATAATACCATTTTTTATGTCTTGTTCGTCTTTAGCAAACCGAGCCCCTTCGTTAGAAGTTCCGTCAGACGTCAGAATGCCGGCTTCAATCCAGCTTTCAAGGCGTTTTTGTGCCGAACGCTCATCGCGATCCGAGCGATCAATCGCATCATAAATATTTCCGGCTGAATCAATTGTGACATCCCCACTCGTGCTGATCTGACCAACAGAAATATCCCCGACAGATTTCAAAGAAATATCACCTGCTGCAGTCAGGTCAAGACGCTGCGACAGATCAGAGGCCTCTTCGTGATCCAGACTCTTAATATTAATTCCGCCTTCTTGGGAAACAAGAGAAAGCTTCTGTCCGGAAAGCGAATTCAAGTCAACGCCGCCTCTGAATTCAGCAGAAACCGTTTCTCCGGCATTCAGGGATCCGGAAACGGAGGCACCGGAATTCAGATTCTTAGCATCAATATAAATAGACTTGCCAGCGGTTGCCGCTAGATTTAACTGCTTGTCAGAACTTCCGGCTGCTGTCCACTTAATAGCAGATCCTTCCGAGCCAATTGATCCTGAATCTGCTTTCAAGGTCAGATTAGATGCTCCGATTATTGCTGCGGCTCCGCTTTGATTGAGGATGTTGTTCCCTGCAATCAAGCTAACAGAACCGCCTTGGGCGTTCACAGCGCCTCCGAGCAGGACAGACTTACCGCTTTCAATCACAATTGAATTGGTTCCGCTTAAGAAAGACGTACCTACTTGATGGTCAGCCTTTACCGTGTAAGAATAAAGCGTCGAAGTCGAAGTGGTCGTAACTTTCTGAGTGTGATGTGTGCCTGAGAAGTGGACCCAAGTGTTATAAGTTGTCCAATGAGTAACCGTTGAGCTCTCCGAACTGCTCACTTGTGTAGTCCAAGCCTCAAAATTCTCATTCTTTCCTTCAGGACGGTCTGCTACCCAAATGGTCGAGCCGTTTGCTAAGTCTGCATCTCTTACTGTTGTCGTATTTACTGACGCCCAGTTTGTAGGCTCGCCGTAATCAAATGCATCCCAAACAGTAAACTTTTGGGAGTTATATCGAGTAGTGACCGTTGTTGAACCTTTTCCATCGGTCCAGCCATATAACTGGTCTTTCAAGGGATTGTAGGAACTATCCGAATCTGGAATTGCAGAGGATTTTGTTCCGTCTGCACTGAGCCAATAAGCAACAAAGTCGCCTTTACGGATTTCCGTCACCTTGGCGATTGCGCTATCCGGTCTGCCTTTAAATCCCGAGTTTGTATCTGTGATTTGAATCAGGCCTTCAATATTGCCGGTATCGACATTTCCAAGCAGAACGTCGCGGTTGCCGACGTTGATATTGATGTCTGCCGAACCGTTCGCCACGGACAATTGCCCGCCGCCTGTGCTTGCCACTCTTCCGGTAATGTAAATCTGTCCGCCTTGCGGAGAAATGTCATCGACGATCACCCTGTCATTGACCGGATCGTACCAGGCTGCGACTTGATACTTATAGGAATTGGAAGCTTCATCCCAAACAGGACCGCCTTCCTGTAGCGCATACTGCGGTGTCCTGCTGTTGACGTCGGACGGGGATCCGTGTGCCTGCCAATTTGCTTTGATAGAAGCAATCTTCTTGTCGACTTCCGTATCCGATAATGTCAAACCGTATTTCGCATAACCGCTTTGAACGTAGCCGTTTAAGTTAATCGCATCGGCTGCGAGGAAAACACTTCCTCCGGCAACCATGTCTCCGGCTTGACCATTGTCTACATTACCAAGTTTGCCCGGGCCGTAAACATGGTTAGCGTTAGAACTAACTGAAGAATTGCTACCTAACTTGCCGACTTCATCTTTCCATAACTCTTCAACATCGCCTCCGACGTTAAACAATCCGCCTCGGTAAGACTGCGTAATGGAGCCTTTTGCCGTAATTCCTAAAGAACCTCCGGCGGAAATCGAAGCCGTCTTATCGGCGTAAACGTCTCCTCCGCTGCTAACAGAGATATTTCCTGCTCGGTTAATCAGTTTTCCGGAAATATCAATGCTGGTATCCGGATTGATTCTTTGCTCTTTACCGTCCGAGGTAACTAGAACCAATCCGTTGTAAGCAGAGTTAACCTTTATTGACGGAGCTTCTGAATTAGCTGACGTCGTTAACTGGCCACGGAATGAACTCAAGGCGCCTGTCTTATCGATAACAACCTGATCGTTCAGTTTAAACTCGCCGCCTTTATCCAAAATTTGGATATCGCTCAGCTTCAATGCCACTGTGGCTTGGTTATCAATATTGATCCCCTCAGCGGTTTTAGCGATTAAAGAACCTCCTCCGGTTACGCTATCCGTGAAGACAGAAATATTTCCACCCGAGACTGTGACATTGGAAATTTGGACATAAGGGCGGCTTGTCTGATCAATAAGCGAGAAATTACCGTTCTCTCCCCGGATCAAAAGGCCCTTCTGCTCCATTGTCGTAAGAAGCAGTTCGTCTTCGGCCTTGTAAGCAGCAAGCAAGGAGGGATTCGTCGTGCCGTAATCCTGCATCGCTTTCTGAAGTTCCTCATGACGCTGCCAGTACATGTTCGTCAGGGATTCTGCCTTCACACCGCTGACGGATTCATCATCAACGCCGGTCTTTGTGATCGTTAAGGGATTTTGTGAATCCAGGGTCACGCCTGATTCGTTGGGCGAAGCAATTCCGCTGATCTGAATATCTGCTTTGGTATTCACACCGGCTTGAACGAGTCCGCCGACCTGGATCTTATTGTCGGTGGTCAGATTCTTGGATTTTGTTCCGGCCGCTGTTGAAGCAATCGAGACTTCGCCGGCATCCGACGCAGACGTCCAGAACCAATAACGTGCTGTCTCTTCCGTAGAAACATCGCCGCTTTGTGCGTAAAGCTCAGTATCACGCCAAGATTTGATTTCTCCGTTGAGATTGAGCTTATTGGTCAGGTTAAGACTGTCGGAAACTTCCGAATCCGTTCCGCCGATGGCTGAGTGGCTGTAAGCGTGGGCATAGCTCACTAAATCAAACTGAGAGTTCGAGCCATCAGCATCTCTGCCTGCTCTAATCGCCAACTTGCCTTTCGACAAGATGTTAGAACCGCTGCCGACATTTACTTCATTGGTGCGATTTTGGTTGACGGAAACCTTGGCCCCTGCCCCGGCTACCGCTGCGCCTTGAACATCTCCGACGCTCTGTGCTTCAACATCTTCGTCAGAAGAGGCGGCAATCGTCAGCGTGCCTTCGGCGCTATTAGCAGTTAAACGCACACCGTCGGCCAAGTTAATTCTATTTTGAGTATTTAGGGTTTCGAAGTTTTCTGCTGTCACACCGGCAACGGCACCGGCCGTTTGAGCACGAACCTTCAGACTAGTTCTTCCGACATTCTTCGCAGAAATGGTCAGATCATCTGCTGTCAATACCACATTTTTACCGATATCGACCTGTTGGGTACGGTTTTCCGTATTGCTTGCTTTGATGCCGGTACCGACAAAGGCTCCGTAAACACGGGAGTCAACGGCATAAGTTCCTTCAGCGGCATGAACGTCCCAATTATCAGAGGCTCCAACAAGAATACCGGAAGCGTTAATTGCCGAGCCGTCCCCGATCGAGACTTTGTTGGTGCCTTGCATGTCGTTGATCAGCGAAGCACCGCTTCCTCCGGCCAAAGCGCCTTTGGTGTTATCGGCTTTCATGCCGATGTTGTGTTCCCCCGAGGTCACGAAGGACGCTGCATCTTGAATATTCCAACGGCCGCTGACAGTTAAAGTCGTATCAGAGCGATCTGTATGTTTTACTTGAGCCGCATTTGCGTCAAGATCGGTACCTTCGGCAAGAATAATTCCGCCTCCGGCACTGTCGGCAAGAACCGTCGCCTTTTCTTTATTAGAAGCCGTTACAGCCGCACTCTTAAGTCCCACTGAAGACGAAGAAGAAACTTCGTTCTTCACCGATACCTTATGGTTCACTTCTGCGGAATTATTGCCCGAGGCAATCGTTCCTCCCGTACCTGCGGTTGTCTTAGACAAATAGACAGCACTGCCTTCTGTTACGGAAGTGAAGTTCTCCAAAGAAGAATCACCGGACAGTTCAATCTTGCTTTCAACCTGATTCGAATTTGTCAGCTCGGAAGTGTTAACAGGGATTGAGGCAATAATGGCGCCGCCGTAAGTCTGAGAGTCTGCCGTCATCTTCAGGGCTTCGCTCTCATCTCCGAGACCGGCACCGGCTGCCACTGTCAAATTAGCATGACTAAATACATTTCCAGTCACTTCGGAAATGACTTTACCTCGGGTTTCGGCAATCGACTGAACCACACCAATCCCGAGGCCTCCGGCTCCGGCACCGTAACTCTTAACCGTGATATCCGGACGGTTATTTGTGGTCAGACTGACGTCGCCGCCGGCTGTATTTCCGTTAAAGATCGTTCGAGTTGAAATCTCACCATCGGTTCCGTCATAGACCTTTGCTAGCGCACCTACTCCGTTGATGGCGCCGCCGTAGCCTGCAGTCGATTCGGCAAAGAGTTTTTGCTGACGAACTGCAGAGGCATTAAACGAAGAATTAATCCTTGAATTCAGAACTTGGCTTTCTACACGGCTTTTATCACGAATTTCTGCGACCATTCCGCCGCCGGAGGCTGCCGCAACCGTAATTCCGAAGGACTTCAGATGGATTTCTGATTTATTTTCCGTCTTAATCTCAAATACGGGATTGGTCGTTTGAGGTTTATTCTCTTCCGCCTTATTGCCCTCATCTTTACTGCCGTCAGGCTTTGGCTCTTCGAGTTTACTTCCTCCGGAAACGTTTCCGTCCCAGATCGTCGAAGCGCCGCCCGTGATTTCGGCGTCCGCATAAGCTGCAGTTCCGCTGGCAAGAGCCAGCGAAGTTTGGATCGCCTCAAGGTTGGTCTTACCTTCGAGTGAATTGAGAACGTTAAAGTTATCCTTTGATGTGATCGTGTTGCCGCTGAGATTAACTTTATTGTTGTAATGACGGCGCAACGTAATGACAGAGGCCGCTAATACTCCTGCACCGGCACTTCCGCTGCCGAGCGTAACGTCAATGCTGCCTGCCTTTGAATCTTCCTTAACAGAGACATCACTGCTTCCAACCGTCAGGTAATTGCCCGACACCACAACGGAAGTTCCATTCCCACTTCCCGAGGACACGCTTGCGTCTGCCGCTGCGGCCGAACCGACGATTTTGTCTTTTTCTTCCTGAGTCAGCTCATCATTCTCAGTAATAAAACCGAGAGATCCGGTGCCTGAAGATGCGTAATCGGACAGATATTTATTAACTGTGTCTTCTGCGCTGCCAAGATCTTGACGGTTTGAAGCGAAAGGATTGTCTCTCGAACCGATCACCAGCGAGAATACATTTGCACCGATCGTTCCGATACCGCCGGAAGCAAACGCAACCGTTCCGTTAACGTAATGATCCTGAAGAGAGGAAACTGTGAGTTTGTCAGCTGTAACGATTGAATTACGAAGGTTAGCGGCCGAGGAGCCTTTAAAATAAGAAACGACGACCGAAGCACCCAAACTTCCGATAGCACCCGTAGCAGTAACATCTGTGACTTTCAGATGGTCTTCGTTTTCTGCATTGACGCTGAACTGACCGGCCTTAACTTCCGAATCGTTGACTTCAGCAGATGTCGCACCTTCAATCGTATTAACGTTCACGAGCCCAGCGGCTGCTCCATACATTGCTCCCGAAGCGGTCACGTTCAAAGAAGAAAATTCCGAGATGCGATTCGCACCCACTGAAGCTGACTGGCCCTCAGCTCTCAGGATCGAATGAGCTACAGAAGAAGAAACTGCATTATCAGCGTAGTTGATAACCACGCTGATCGGTACCGCAGCATATTGAGAGCCTGCAGCTGTAATGGCAGAAGTCGTAATCCTGCCCAAATAATTTGCGTTCTGCGCGAATGAACCTAGCACTTCCGTCTGATCCACTGCAGCAGAAACATCCGAGAGCTGCCGATTCACGTTAACGGAAGCACTAACCGCTGCATACTGAGCACCTGAGGCGGCAATTAGTAAGGAAGAAATACCTTCTTTAGCATCTGCATCAACAGAAACAGAGGTACCTGTTAATGAAGATTTATCTGTTGATGTTCCGGTAACTACTACACCGGTTAAATGATCAGTGGTGATGACATTCGTTACAACGCCAATCGCCGCCCCCAAAGCACCGCTCGCAGTCGCAATCACAGTATCCACGTTCGCAGCGTCAGAAGCTCCGACCATCAGAGCACCGGAACCGGCATTCAAATTCGAGGACTGAACCTTCGTTTCTGTCTTTCCACCAAGATAATTGACGTTTCCTGTGGCTGTGACCGTGGCATCCTTGGCTCCTCCTCCGGTAATGTAGAAAGTCTTAAAAGTTTCTGTGGAAGAAGCGTCAACCATTAATCCGGAGAAGGTCTTATCTTGCCTTGCGTCTCTCAAAGAAGCAGCCAGAGACACGTCATTGACGATATTCGAGTTGATCGCATTTTCATCAACCCCTGCTTTTGTCGTAAGAACGGAAGAGGTTTCCTGAGCAGATCGAACGATATCGGAATTCAGGATTTCGGTCTGTGTGATACCGCGTTTTTCTGAAACAGTAACGGTTGCACCTACAGCTGCATTTTGAGCGCCCTGGATTTGGCCGCCGTATGTTCCGATCGTATCGTCACTTTGCGCCTGAATGAGGGCTGCGCCTGCGTACTCTGCATTTAAGTTATTGGTCCGAGCTGCGGTGTTGTTCGTGACTAAATTAATAGCTGTTGAAGCCGCGACACCGGCTTTACTGCCGCCGGCTCCGCCTATTCCAATCGTATCTATGTCATTATTAGATTCGGCCAATACCGTCAGAGTATCGGAAGAAACAAGTCTCTGTTTATCCGAAGCACTCAGAGCTGCTGTCGTATCCGTGTTGACTCGGTTGACAGCAACACCGACTCCGATACCGACGCCTTGAGCACCCACTCCTGCAACAATGCCAAGGTTATCAATATTAGTGCTGCTTGAAGCATGAACAGATAAGGCATTTAACGCTTTGGCTGCTTGATCCTTGACCCCTTGGGTGGTTTGGTCTTTTGCGTATTGAACCGTCGAAAGGTTGTTGACAGAAGCATTAACGGATCGATTAATTTCGTTAGTTCCGGCTGCTCCCGACAGACCCACATTGCCTCCGGCAACACCGACACTCAGTACAAGCGTTGAAATATGATCATCGGCTTGAGCATCAGTTGTGAAGTCCGTCAGATTATTTGAACCATCCGGCTGAGCAATCACCACACTGTCAACAAGCGCTTGAGTTTGAGAGCTGCGGGAAGAGGCATAAGCCACTGCTCCTGAGAGACCGGCTTTGCCTTTCGCTGCAACGGAAACATTTCCGGCCAGTGTCCAGACGGCTGCTGTATCCGAAGAATGCAGTGAAGCTTCTTTAAGGCCCGTTAATCTTGAATTCTTTAATTGGACCAGCGCGTCGTTCTTGACGCGATTCACCGCAACAGCGCCTCCGATGCCTAAACCGGAAACCGACACTGCTCCGTCCGCAGCGGCCGCCCAAGCCGAAGCTCGGTTCGACGCAGCAATATCTAATTTGGAGTCTGCGAACTGTACAGAAGAAAGATTAAGACCGTCGACATCTGCAGAAGCTGTATTGTTGGTGTTGGCCACCACAACAGAAGCGCCGACTGCACCTATGGCTCCGTCGCCGACGTTAACACCGAAGCTGCCTCCGACATTAACCGTTGTAGCCGCGCTGTCGGCATGAACATTTAAACGATTAACTGTGGAAGTCAAATCATTAACGGCGACAGAAGCACCCTGATCGACGTTTGATACAACAACAGAACCTGCCGCGTTAAATTTGCCTTTACCGCCGGCAACACCGACTGCAGTTCCTAAAGAGAAGGCATCATCCTTGGCATCTAAAACAACGGAAGAAGATGCGTTATCCGAATTGATGACATTTCTGGAAGCGTTTACCGCAAATTGGTTATGAATCTGATTTACGACAACTGCGGCGCCCCCTGACGAACCGCCGGCGCCAATCGCCGGAGATACGGCAACGGTGACTTGTTTCATCTTGCCGGCTTGGTCATACAAGTCGCCGAGTTTTTGCGTTTTTTCTTCAGAACCGTCTTTGCCGGTTTCTTCAGCATCCGGTGCGGTTCTTAAACCGACGTCTTTGAAATAAGACTCATTGCTGAGCTCGCCGAGATTGTCCACATACCATTTACGGTCAGCGAGAGTTTCAAACTCATCGGCTTCCTGACCACCGGAAGAACGAGCTGTTCCTTCAAAGCCGCCCTCTCCGGCAAGAGAAATATTGAGGTTGTTAAGCGTTGTTGAGACATTGTTCGTCAGCTCGGAAGTCGCTGCAGCGCCCGAAAGTGCAAAAGACGATTCTCCGGTCGTCACTGCAGAAGAAACTGCCGTTGTGACCTGAGTCATGTCGGAAAGTGCGCGAACGGCGCTGTTTCCGGCAATTTTCAGAGTGCTGTCTGCAAATTCGGAAGATACGGTATTGTCAATGTCCGCGACTGCAAAGATCAATGAGCCGCCGAAAGACTTGGCGCCGGTATTGCCGCCTTTACCGAACGAGAAACCGATGCCGCCCGTGACTTGAGTGTCTCCGGCCCAGCTTGCCTGGTTATAAGACGTATTAAAGAAGGTTCCCTCTAACTGAGACAAACCTTTAACGTTCGTAGTAACCGAATTCTCGATCAGATTAGCCGAGACTCCGGCGTCAAATGCACCGCTGAATTTAGCAGCGCCTAACGACAAGGCTGCGGCTAAACCTTCGGCAACCGTCGTACCGTCGGATACCGCACGAATATTCAGTTTCTTGAGGTCTGTATTGAACCTTAAACCCTGAGAATTTAACTTCGCCGCATCAATATTGACTGCCGTCTTATAGTTTCCGGTGTTTCCGGCAACAGCACCGGCAATACCGGCAGCATAATTAGCAGCGTTCAGCTCGGAAATGTAGTTGATGCCAGCGGCGCCGGCCCAAGCACCGACCCACTTATCGGTAACCGCATCGACGGAGACTTCTTCCGGCGCCTTGATTTGGAAGTTACCGACTTCGATATTGACTTCGTTTTCCGTATCGGTATCATTCCATGCCGCACTGCCTGCAGCGCCCAACTGGAACTGAGAAGTTCCGCCCTGGGCCACGCCCGAAGTTGAACTGCTCGTGGTACTTGCAGTACTGCCGTTTTGCGCCAGGTTGGAATTATTGTTTCCGCTCATCGATGAGCTGGTCGGGTCGTTCTGAGACTGATTGTGGTTAAATTTATCCCTAATCGAATGACCTAAGCCATTGGCCTTCTGAGCCAAAAGCGGTCCGCCCTCTTCTAAATAGAAGCTCAGCCCTTCTTTAACGTAACTAGCTTTATCTCCGAGGCCGGAGAAGCGGAGAAGAATTGTGAAATTTTGCCCGGAGGCTCATTGGATTCCGGGCTATGACCGGATACACCGACACCGCCTGCAACGCCGATCGCGTTCATGGCCAAATCCTCAGAAGCTAGCAAATTAACTTTGCCGTCGGCTCCGGAAGCCTCTAAGAAACCTTGCGCGTCATAGAGTGAACGATCTTGCTCAGCAATAACGTCGTTGTCTTTAACTCTGAGCTCATTGCCTAACTTACCGGTATTCACAGCAATGCCGGCGCCGGCCGCTTTGTTTGCATTGTCGGATATGTCTACAACAACAGCTCCTGCAATCGTTTGTACATCGTCATCGCGCTTAGCGCCGACTTCGACCGAAGAGCCTTTGACTTGGGACTCGTCATCGAGCCAAACTAAGTTAGTTCCGTTGGTTACGGCAACTGCCGCTAAACCTTCCAGACTTAAATCGCCTTTATTAACGTCGGCAGCTGCGCCGATGGTTAATCCGTAAATACTGTCTTGGGCTGTAAGGAGCGCGACATTGTCCGCAGTCAACTGAGCATTTTCTCGGACGATTAAGCGGCTGGAAGATGTCAGCTGGTTGTAAACCACCGTAGCACCGAGCGCGCTGGCTTTTTCCATATCCGGTATCGGAATACCGAATACCGTGGCAGCCTTACCTCCTAACACTAAACTTTCGTTTAAGGCATTAGAACGAACCACGAGATTTCCGTTGTTTTTACTTTCTTGAGCATCAGCGGATGGCATGCCATGGGCTTCAATCCTTGTATTTTTGCCGACAGTTAACAACGAAGCAGTCTTCTGGTTAATGACCATTGCCGTCCCGGTCGCACTCCAAGCGGAATTATCGGATGAGGCATCTCCTGCTGCGGCAGCGTAAGCATTCAAATAATTGGTCGGCTTGATGAACTCAAGCAGGCTCATGACCACGTTGCCCGTCTCTGCCCCCGCCGAACCGATAACCTTTACTTCCCCGAAGAAAGTTCCTAAAGCTGTTCCCAGCGTTCCGAAAGAGGTTCCGACTTTTTTAATCTTTTCGATAAAAGAAAGATTAGCGTCGCTGACACTGTTGAAGTCTGCGTCGACCTTGTCAAATGCTTCTTCGACTTTTGCCCATTGATCTTTGAATTCATGAGCAAAAATGGCCTTGAGTCGATCACGAGCCTTAGCGAAATCTTCCTTCATCTTGGTGAGACGATTCCACTCAATCTCGGCTTCCGAATCTAAGACAAGTTGTCCGTTGTTCGCTTTAAGCACGGAACCATTGCCGATTTCGAGGATTGACCGAACGGCTTCTTTTTCGTCTCCGGAAAGTGCAACCAAAACTGCCAATGAACCCTGAAGTTTCGTTTGGCTCGTTTCCCCTTCCGGCGCCGCAGAAGAAACTTTAGATGTCACTAAATAATGATGATCTCTTAAGAGTGCGTCAGAAGAAATGGTTAAATTACCCGCAGTTTGAAGACCGATAGAGCGTCCTTCAATCACCGGGGTATTTACGATGACAGAAGACGTCTGAGATCCGAGGATAACGCCAACCGCGCCGCCAAGTTTAAATTTGGTTGAATCAAACTTGCTGTCTACGCCCTGACCTGCCTGCCCCATAAGTCCGGCAACAAAGTCCCTCGATACCGCACCGATGGTGTCATAGAGAAGTTTTGACATGCCGGAAGCGCCGACAGCATTATCTGCCTTAATGGTTAGATCATCTGTGACATTCTTAGCTATAACCGAAGCTTCCAAAGCCTCGTTTGTGAATCCGGTGTTCAGAAGAACGTTCGAATGCGTATCCAGTTCGGTGTAGTTGAAAGCTAAACCGCCATAACTGCCTTCCTGAACAACGACGGAAGATTCGGTTTTAACGGAACTGTTTTGATTCGAGGAAATTTCGACTTTTCCAGCGTCTTTTACGATGTCCAGCAATGCCGAACTTTCAACATTGATGTCAGATGTACCTTTGAGTCTGGCAACGAGGACCGAAGTTTGAACCGCTTTGCTTTCTTTTGTCGCAGCCGTAGCCGAAGCTTCTACCGTTAAGTCATCCGCTGAAGTGATAGTTAAGTCTTTTCCGGCCCTTAAAGATCCGGCGACGTTGACCGTGCTCGAACTGTCAGCAAGCGCGACGATTGCCGCGATTGAAGGAACCTTCTGGGTTGATTCGGTATTGAATAGGTCAAAGAGACTCGTCGAAGTTCCCGCTTCAAGTTTGGTATCTGCAACAGAATCCAAGGATAAGTTTTGTCCGGCAGAAAGGCTCGCGTCCTTACCAATATTGATGAGAGAAGATGTCTTTAAGTCCGCGTAATAAACCGCTTCATTGAACGGTGTTGCCGTTCCTAAAATCTCCAGCGTTAAACCTGTCGAAAGGTCAGCCATTGTCGTAGAAGATTTAACCAAACGGTTCTCTGCGACGGAATTCACGTCAAGATCTTTAGCTGCGGTGATAACGCCGTCAATCCTGATCTCGGAAGATACATCCAAGAGCTTGTGTTTACCGTCAGAAACGAAATGGCCGATTTCTCGATCTTTTTTAGCCTTTTCTTCTTCTGTGAGCTTGTCGTAACCCGACGGACGAAGCTTCTTATCGATGTCATAGACACCGTTACCTGCCATAGAAGAAACTTTGACATTTCCTCGAGATTTGACGGAAGCTCCGTTCGCAACTTTGACCTTTGCTTGGACTTTCTGTTTCGTGACGGATCCTGCAATCGATCCGGTCCCGGAGCTGTCGCTTCTGGCCAATAGAAGTATATCGCCGGAACCGTCAGCCGCCTCTTGCGTCACCAAAGTGTCAGAAACCGAGCTTTTAGTAACGATGTTTTGACCTTCTTTAATATGAACGAGGTTTTTGAAATCCGTTTCCAAATTGGAAAGCTTTGCGCCAAACTCTAAATGGATCTGGGAAGCAGCAAGTGTGATTCGATTACCTGCATTGATGCTTCCGTTAACTGTAATCACACCGACAGGATTAAGAGGAACTTCTCCTTGCTGCATTTTCTGCAAGGTTGCAAGCGCTTGTTCTTCTGTTTGGCCTAATCCTAAAGGAAGTTTTTTGTCTGATAACTCACTGTACTTTTTATAGGCATCGTCCGTGGTAATCACGGCCGTCAAACTTCCGGCATTGATCACACCGGTTTTACCGACGATCATTCCCTGCGGGGAAACAAAGTAAAGATTGCCTCCGATCTTGTTTTCTTTTAATGCGTTAACCGTTCCGTTAACGGAAATCTTGTTGTCGACAAAGTTCACCAAGTGGTTTGTATTTTCCGGGAGATGCATGTCTACAAGATGCTTTTCTCCTACCCGGAACTGAGTGAACTTATTTGCGGCAACCGATCCGTTGATATAGCTCGTCGAGATATCGTGATGCAGATTGTCTTGTGAGCTGGTAATCGTCGTTCCTGTCCAGTTTGGGTCCACGGTGATTGCGTGATCCAGCGCTTCTGCGACCGCAGTTAAAGGAAGCGTTAGTAAAGAGGCTTCCATAACCAATAATTCAACGGGGACGATTAACGATGAGGTTTCTTTGCCATGGGCACGATGATTCTCGTCCGTGACAACGTGTATTCCTCGGCAAACATTCCAAATAACTTTATAGATCTTATTCATAGTGTTCTCACCAAACAGCGTTAATCACGAAATCGAATCGTGCTTTGCTCACGTGTTCCGAACCCACATTTCTCTTAAACGGAAAGGAGATAGTGGCAGAACTCATCAGCCAATCCACCGGTCTCCAAGAGGCTCCAATGCCGACGGAACCCAAACTTTTATCTTTATAGGGAGAATCTCCGCTCAATCGCCCGGCATCGAGGAAGGCAAACACGTTGGAGCCCTTCCCGTCTAAGTGGTATTTCGCTTCTAAATTAATCCAGGCGCCGTTGTAAGCAGAGATCGTGTCATTCTCATAACCACGAACGCCTGAAGAAGTGCCCAAATAGAAAGAATCACCTGAAGCCATTTCCCCGCCACCTAGATATCTTTGTGCGCCGGCATTGACGGTGTAGCCCCAATTTTTCCAAAGCCGGTGATCCCAAGTTAAATAACCTGTCAGACGGCGGTAACGGGAAGCGTTATCGAATGTGTAGTCTTTCAGCCAGGATTCAATGTATTGACCGTTGGCGTAGAGCGTCATGCCTTCTTTCAGCCAAAGCTGCTCCAGGCCGGCTGTGAGGCTCTTCACCGAAGTATCGCTGACTGTCAGAACATTAAACATTTCAGTTTCGGATGTTTGACGGGCCGCTTGTAGGTAACCAGTGAGCTTTGAGGTCGAAGTCACATACAAAGGATGGTCGAGTCTCAATGACAGATATTGAGAATGCCCTTTGACATCGAAGTCCTCGGACGGTCCGTCAACTACTTTTACGCGGCCGTATGAGTAACTTGCGGTCAAACGTGTTCCGAAACTATTGAGCGGAACAGAGTAAGAACCCATAAAGCTTCTTGAACCATGGGAAAACACACCGATCAGCTGGAGCCGATCACGCCACCCCAACAGACTTCTTTCCGTGAAGCTGACGCCACCGCGGTAACGGCCGGACGATTTAGAGCCGGAAGAATCCGAAAACAAAGTGAAAGTACGAGGATCGGGCTCTTGTACAAAGATCTCATAGTCCGTTGTTCCCGGTTCTTGCCCTGCTCTCATGTCCACTGAGAGCTGAATGTCATTGGTCATGTTGAACTTGACCAAATCACCCAGCATTTCTCGGTAATTGGAGACCTTACCTTTTTCAAGATCAAAGGCTCTCAGGATATAACCGCCTCGAGTTTTAAACTCTTTTCCTTCTACTGCCGAACTTAAAGAGACTGCTCCGGTCTTACCTTCGACTAAGGTAATTGTTAAAACACCCTTAGAAATTCTCTGCGGCTGAAGGACAGCTTGGCATACCACGTAGCCTTTTTGGCGATAAAGGCGATTAACCGCCTCAAGCATTGCTGTGAGCTCTTTACCTGTGACAACCGTACCCACAAATGGCTTTACGGCTTCAAGTGTTTCTTTATCCGTCAAAATCTGACTCGGTGTGAAATGAACCGAAGAAAGAAAGAAACGAATGCCATCTCCGAATTTTTGAGACTCTGAGGCTGAAAGTGCTTTTTCTGCCGCTTCTTTTGCCTGCCTTCTAATTTCACGTTCTTGCTCTGTAAGATCACTTCTTTGAGCTTCATTCAAGAGTCGGCGGACATCTCGCTGAGGCAACGTAACATCACGCTCCAGAGAAGCAGAGAGAGCGGGGTTAACTATTTGTGCTTGGACACTAAAAGACAAAAATGTCAGTACCCCTAAACAAGCAGGTGTCGGCAGTTTATTCATTTCCTTGGGATTCTTTATGTTTACCGAAAGATTTTAACAGACGGGGTAGTCTTGAATTTTCGTAAATCGAAGAGAGTTTTTTATTTATATTCAATGAGAAAGATAGATTATCTCAAAATAAACAAAAGTTCACCCAGATCTTATTTTTGGGTTATTTCTAATAAAAATTACGACTAACAAATTAAGAGTGTTTAACTTTCTTCACTTTTAACTTTCAAAATGATTTGCATTTGACAAGGGAGTGTTACGCGACAGCATAGAATAGCCGCCTAACGACAATATTTTGGACCCACCAAT